>LUMC01000237.1_pt1 | contig 26806 bp, 20 predicted proteins | sample 729671 | NCBI WGS metagenome assembly LUMC01 (sample SAMN03860273, study PRJNA289734) | marine metagenome | biome: seawater column; feature: ocean; material: water; isolation source: Red Sea water column Station 91 - depth 10m | place: Saudi Arabia: Red Sea | collected 2011-10-15 | depth 10 m | reverse complement strand
GGATGAGTTTTGGCATTTATAATTTTTGCAACAATAAATGTATCTAATTCAGATGTAGAACTCTCAAAACTTTCTACTTCTAGACCAATATTAGTTAATTTATCTATTATTTGATTATTGTTAAATTTTGTATCAAGATGGTTTTTTAACCAATCAACTGTGAACTTCATCTACTTAGTCCTCTATAATTTGAAGGGACATCCAATGGATCAAAGCCAAAGTGACTTAACCATCTATAATCAGTCTCAAAAAAGGCTCTTAAATCATTAATTCCATATTTTAACATTCCAAGTCTGTCTATGCCAATTCCAAAGGCATATCCTTGATATTTACTTGGATTAACATTTACATTTTTTAAAACATTTGGATGAACCATTCCACAGCCTAGAATTTCTAACCATTTATTACCTTCACCAATTACTATCTTTCCATTTTTAATTTCATATCCTATATCTACTTCTGCTGAAGGTTCCGTAAATGGAAAATGACTTGGTCTGAATCTCATTTTAATTTTATCAACTTCAAAAAACTCCTTAATAAAATAATTTAAACATCCTTTTAAATGTCCCATATTTATATTCTTATCTATATGAAGTCCCTCAACTTGATGAAACATCGGAGCATGGGTTTGATCACTATCTGATCTGTAAGTTCGTCCCGGAGCAATAATTTTAAAAGGAGGTTTACCTTTTAGCATAGTTCTTACCTGAACTGGAGATGTGTGAGTTCTCAAAAGTAATTCCTTATTATTATCAAGGTAAAAAGTATCATGCATATCTCTAGCTGGATGGTTATCCGGTGTATTTAATGCTGTAAAATTATTATATTCATTTTCTACATCTGGGCCTTCCTCAACACTAAATCCTATTTCAGAAAATATAGATGAAATTTCATCTATTACCTGGGAGACTGGATGAATTTTACCAATTTCAATATTTCTTTCTGGAAGAGTTACATCAATTTTTTCTTTCTCAAGCTTTAAATTAATTTCTTTAGTTTCTATTTCTTGAATTTTGATTGATATTTTATTTTGAAGTTCGTCTTTAACATTATTTAAATCTGAGGCTAATTTTTTTCTTTCTTCTACAGAAATCGAACCTAATTTTTTAAATTCGTTCGATATAATTCCGTTTTTTCCAAATAGTTCGGATTTGATGTTATTTACTTTTTCAATATTATTTTCTGTATTAAGCTTATCGATATAATCATCTTTTATTTTTTTAATATCAGACATTTTAATAGAATATTTGTTAAAGGAAGAAAAACAATAGTCTTGATTAATTTAATGCTGCTTGAGCCCTTTTAACTATAGTTTTGAATGCTTCGGGGTTATCGTAAGCAATTTCTGCAAGAATTTTTCTATCTAATTTAATTCCTGATTTGCTTAAACCATTAATAAACTTTGAATATGTTATGCCTTCGGATCTGACACCAGCATTAATTCTTTGTATCCACAGTGATTTGAAATCTCTTTTTTTATTTCTTCTATCTCTATAAGCATACTGCATGGCTTTCTCCATTGCTTGTCTTGCAACTCTTATAGTATTTTTTCTTCTTCCCCACTGACCTTTAACAGCTTTTAAAACTTTTTTATGTTTAGCTCTGCTTGTAACTCCTCTTTTAACTCTTGCCATTTTATCCTCTTAAGCTGTAAGGCATATAAGATTTTACTATCTTACCATCTTGTTTGGATAAAACAGTTGTGCCTCTTTGTTTTCTAATTTGTGAATTTGTTCTTTTAATCATGCCGTGTCTTTTTCCAGCCTGTGGGGTAATAACCTTACCTTTAGCTGAGATTTTAAATCTTTTTTTAGCTGAACTTTTTGTTTTTAACTTGGGCATAATTTTCGGGGTTATACAAATATTAAATTAAATTTACAACTAGAAATATGGCTTATAAAGGCTGGATTACCATAATCATTTGCTTTCCATCAAATTTTGGCTGAAGCTCTACTCTTCCAATAGTCTCCATGTCTGCCTTAATTTTATCCATTAATTCATTGCCAAGGTTTGAATGTTGTAACTCTCTCCCTTTGAACCTTATTGTAAATTTGACTTTATCACCTTTTGCCAAAAATTTCTGAGCATTTTTAATTTTGAAAGTGTAGTCATGAACTTCTGTAACTGGCCTTAATTTTATTTCTTTTAATTCAATTTTCTTTTGTTTTTTTTTTGCTTTGTTAGCTTTTTTTTGTGCATCGTATTTATATTTACCCATGTCCATAATTTTACAGACAGGCGGTTTTGCATTTGGAGCAATTTCAATTAAATCTAAACCTTCATTTTTTGCTTTATTGATAGCTTCATTTAAATTTAAAATTCCTAAATTTTCTCCATCACTTGCAATATCCAATCTTCTAATAGTTACACTGTTGGAGTCAACTTCTTTTTTTCCACAAATCAATAACATTGGTACTTTTGTTAAAGAATGATCTCTTATTTTATAATTTAAATTGTGATTTTTAAGATCCACCTCGACAATCAAACCAACCCGTTTTAATTCCTTAGCTACACTTTTAGCATATTCATCAAAATCACTAGAGATTGGAATAACTACTGCCTGTAAAGGTGATATCCAAAATGGTAGCTTGCCTGCATAATTCTCTATAAGGATACCTATGAACCTTTCTAAAGATCCAAATAATGCTCTGTGTAACATTACAGGTACTTTTTTAGTTCCATCTTTATCAACAAAAGAAGCTCCTAATCTACCTGGTAAATTTAAATCTACTTGCAAGGTTCCACACTGCCAATCTCTACCGATTGCATCTCTTAAAACAAATTCAATTTTTGGTCCATAAAATGCGCCCTCACCTTTATTAATTGAGTACTCTAGCTTTGTCGCTTTGATTGCCTCTAACAACGCAGCCTCTGATTTATCCCAAACTTTATCGTCACCAACTCTTAAATCTGGTCTATCTGAATATTTTAAAATAACATCTTCAAAACCAAGATCTTTATAAATTTCTAAAATTAAATTTGTAACACTCAAACATTCTTCGGTAATTTGTTCTTCTGTACAAAAAATATGTGCATCATCTTGAGTAAAGGCTCTTACACGTAATAATCCATGCAATGCACCTGAAGGTTCATATCTATGAACTTTTCCAAATTCTGACATCTTTAAAGGTAAGTCTCTATAACTTTTAAGTCCTTGATTAAATACTTGAACACACCCAGGACAATTCATGGGTTTAATTGCAAATACTTTTTCATCTGGTGTAGTTGAAGTATACATATTAGCTCCAAATTTTTCCCAGTGGCCAGATTTTTCCCATAAAGATCTATCAAGTATTTCTGGCGTATTTATCTCTTTGTAACCATCGTGATCTTGTTTCATTCTCATATATGAAACTAATTTTTGGAACAAATTCCATCCTTTCTGGTGCCAAAACACAGATCCAGGACTTTCTTCTCTAAAATGAAATAAATCCATCTCTTTTCCAATTTTTCTATGATCTCTTTTTTCTGCTTCCTCAATTCTCTGAAGATAAAGGTCTAATTCTTTTTGAGTTGCCCAACCAGTACCATATATTCTTTGAAGCATTTCATTATTAGAATCACCACGCCAATAAGCTCCAGATACTTTTGTCAGTTTAAAAGCCTTACCTATTTTACCAGAAGATACTAAATGTGGACCTCTACATAAATCATGCCATGTTTCGCCATGATGATAAACCGTAAGTTCTTCGTTTTTAGGAATGCTCTCAATTATCTCAGCTTTGTATTTTTCTCCAATTTTTTTAAAATGACTTATTGCTTTATCTCTCTCCCAAACTTCTTTTCTTGTTTTTACATCTTTATCTATTATCTCTGACATTTTTTTTTCAATCTTTTTTAGATCATCGCTAGTAAAAGGCTCTTTTCTTGCAAAATCATAGTAAAATCCATTTTCTATAACTGGCCCAATTGTTACCTGTGTGCCTGGGTATAGTTCTTGAACGGCCATAGCCATTATATGTGCAGTGTCATGTCTAATGACTTCTAAACCCTCAGGATCTTTAGCTGTAAATATTTCAATAGAACAATCTTGATCAATAACAGTAAATAAATCTTTAAGCTCACCGTTTATGCTCATCACCAAAGCTTGCTTACCTAAAGACTTGCTAATTTTTTCAGCAACCTCTGTGCCTGTTATACTTTTTTCAAAGTTTAATTTTTTTCCATCAGGTAATGTAATATTTGGCATTAGTTTATTAATTTTTTATACTCTGAATAAGTAGAAAAACACATTTTTTCAACATTAAATTTTGAAACGACATTTTTTCTACCTTCTATGCCCATTTGATTGATAGTCTGTTCATCTAAATTCATAATTTCTATTAATTTTTTTGAAAGATCGTCAGAGTTATTTGCTTCAAATAAAAATCCTGTTTTATTTTCATTTATAGTCTCTTTTGATCCCCCAATATTACTTGCAACAATTGGTTTTTTCATTGCCTGAGCCTCAACAGATATTCTTCCAAAGGCTTCTGGTTCTATAGATGAAGAAACTATGATGTCTGAAACTTTGTAAGCTAGAGGCATATTTTTACAATGATCTATAAATTTTACTTGGTTAGTTAATCTGTACTGTTCAACTAACCTAATAAGTTTCTTTTTGTAAAGTTCTCTTCCTTGATCGCTCCCAAGAATAATTACATTAAATACCTCGTGTCCTAAATTAATATTTACTTTATTAATAGCATCTAAAAACATTTCTTGGCCTTTCCATTCTGTTAATCTTCCAGGCAATAGAACAGTTTTTCTCTCAATTTTAAGTCCCCATGATTTAAATAATTCATCTTCCTCTGTTTCTATAGTAGTTGATGGATCAAAATAGTCAGTATTAATGCCTCTAAATATCACCAAGAATTTTTTTTTATCATTAAGGTATTCAGAGTAGTTTTCTTTAATATGTGAAAATATAAAATTAGACCCAGCAATAATTAAATCTGATCTCAACATTACAGAATTATATAATTTTTTTAATTTACTTTTAAAATTATATGTTCCATGAAATGTAGTTACAAATTTACGTCGTGTGATTTTGGTAGCTAGCAAACAAGACCATGCAGGTGCTCTACTTCTCGCGTGGACAATATTAATTCCATAAAATAAAATTATTAAAGAAATAATTATTGAATTAAAAAAAACCAAAATGGGGTTTTTGGAATTAACAGGTAACCTTATATATTTAACTTTTTTTTTATCTATAAACTTTGTTAATTCACCACCGTTGCAAATTAAAAAAGATTTACAATCATTTTCATGTAGATAGTGTGCGATATCATAACAACCTGTTTCTGCGCCACCGTATCCAAGTTTTGGTATAACTTGCAGAACTTTCAATTTTGGATGCATATGGTAGAGTTATAATATTTCAAATCAATTTTAATACTTTATATGAAAAAATTTAAATTTCTAAAAATTTCTAAAACAAAAAAACTAAGATATATAAGCAATTATTATAAGAAAAATCTTTATATTATATTTTTACCAGGTTTTGCATCCGATATAGAAGGAGATAAACCTAAAAGATTTTTAAACTATGCTAAAAAAAATAAATTGGGTTTTTTGGCACTAGAATATTCTGGATACGGAAAATCTTCAGGTGAATTTACAAAAGGGAATATTTCCACTTGGGCAAATGATGCAAAACAGACTATTAAGAATATAGTTAAAAAAAATGATATAATTTTAATAGGTTCTAGTATGGGTGCTTGGATTTCTTTATTATTATTTAAATCAATTAAGAAACAGATTAAAGGCTTTATGGGAATTGGCTCTGCTCCAGAATTTTTAACAAGAATAATGTGGAAAAAATTTTCAAAAAAGACGAAGAGTGAAATTATCAAAAAAGGTATTAGCAAAATTAAAAATGGTGGTTATGAGTATCTCATAACTAATCAATTAATTAAAGATGGAAGAAAAAAACAAAATAAAGTTTTGAATGTTAAAATTCCAATGAAAATACCTGTTACTATGGTCCATGGTCAAAAAGATGAAGTTGTACCAATTAAATACTCAAGAGAAGTTTTAAAAATCTTCAGCAAAGCAAAAAAAAAATTAAATATAATTAAGAAGGGTGACCATAGTCTCTCGTCAAAAAAAAATCTAAATATTATTTGTAAAGAGTTAGATAATATTATTAAAAATACTAACTAGCTTGACCGACTAATTTTTTATTTGATATAGGATTTTCTAACTTATCTAACATTTCTTTTGGACAAACTTGGACGAAATTATTTATTTCATTTTCAAAATTCTCAACAATTTTTTTCGAGATTGTTGAATTTGTTTCTATCGCATGCTCTTGAATTAATTTCCTTAGATGCTCAATCCAAAATTTAGTTTCTGGAGTTTGCCAAACTACACTTTCAGGATTTACTTTTTTATCAAATTGATTTTCAGGGTCATAAATAAATGCCATACCTCCTGTCATGCCAGCCCCAAAATTATCACCAATATCTCCTAATATAATAATGTTTCCGCCTGTCATGTATTCACAACCATTTGAATCACAACCTTCTACTACTGCAGTTGCACCTGAATTTCTAACAGCAAATCTCTCTCCTGCTTGTCCTGCAGCTAATAATTTTCCTGAAGTAGCTCCATACAAAACAGTATTTCCAATAATAGTATTTTCATTTGAAACAAGGTTGCTTTCATCTTGTAATTTAATCACAATAGTTCCACCTGATAATCCTTTTGCAACATAATCATTTGCATCCCCTTTTAAAATTAGTTTTAATCCTTTAATAGCAAAAGCACCAAAGGATTGGCCTGCTGAACCTTTAAAATTTAATTCGATCGAATTTTCATCAAGATTGTTATTTCCAAATTTTTTGTACAAATGATAAGAAATTCTAGTACCAACTGCTCTATCAGTATTTTGAATTTCAAATTCTTGATTTATTTTTTCTTTTTTATCTATTTTGTCTTCTATTTCTGGCCATAATTTTTGATCTAAAGTATCTGGAACAGAATTAATTTCAGGTTTCTCACAATATCTTTTATTTTTTCCAGGATCTGCCTGAACAAAAAGAGGATTTAAGTCTAGATCATCCAAGTTTGGTGATCCTTTGCTTACTTGCCTTAGTAAGTCAGTTCTTCCAATTACTTCATTTAAAGATTTGAAACCAAGATCAGCAAGTATTTCTCTTACTTCCTCTGCTATAAATGTAAAAAGGTTTACTACTTTTTCAGGAGTTCCTGTAAATTTCTCTCTTAATTTATCATCTTGTGTGCAAACACCCACTGGACATGTATTTGAATGACATTGTCTGACCATTATACATCCCATTGCGACTAAAGCAGTTGTTGCTACGCCAAATTCTTCTGCTCCCATCATGGCTGCAATTACAACATCTCTTCCTGTTTTTATTCCACCGTCAGTTCTAAGCGTCACTTGATGTCTCAAGTTATTTAAAGTCAATACCTGATTTGCTTCTGTTAATCCCATCTCCCAAGGAACTCCAACATATTTAACGCTTGTCTGTGGAGTGGCTCCTGTACCTCCTGAGTGCCCTGAGATTAAAATTATGTCTGCTTTAGCTTTTGCAACTCCAGCAGCTATCGTTCCAATTCCTGATGAAGCAACTAATTTAACTCCAACCCTAGCCTTAGGATTTATTTGTTTTAAATCATAAATTAATTGAGCTAGATCTTCTATTGAGTAAATATCATGATGTGGTGGAGGTGATATTAAAGTAACTCCTGGCGTTGAGTGTCTCAATCTCGCAATTTCATCCGTAACTTTAAAACCTGGTAATTGTCCACCTTCACCTGGTTTAGCGCCCTGTGCAATTTTGATTTCAATCTCATTACAATTATTTAAGTAATTAATGGTTACTCCAAATCTAGCTGATGCAATTTGTTTAACCCTTGAATTTGCACTATCTCCATTCTCCATAATCTTAAATCTTTTTTCATCTTCTCCACCTTCACCACTACAAGATGCGCCTTTAATTCTGTTCATACCAACAGCAAGAGTTTCATGTGCTTCTTTAGATAAAGCTCCATGAGACATACTTCCACTTCCAAATCTTTTTAATATATTAGATGCAGGCTCAACATTAGATATATCGATGGGATTTTTAGATTTAAAATCTACTAAATCTCTTAAACTTATTGGATTTAGATTATAAATACCTTTTGTGTATTTTTTATATATTTCATAAGATCCTTGTCCAACCGCAGTTTGCAGTAAATGAATTAGTTTGCCTTGATACTGATGTGTTTCACCATTTTTTCTATATCTGTAAATACCTCCAATAGGTAAAATATTTGAATTATTGAAAAATGCTTCTTTGTGTATAGTTCTGATTTTCTTTTCTATTCCTTTTAAACCAATTCCAGAAATCTTTGATAACATCCCAGGAAAGTAATCTTTCACAATTGTTCTGCTTAGTCCCACAGTTTCAAAATTACATCCGCCTCTATAAGAACTTAAAACAGAAATTCCCATTTTAGACATTATTTTAAGAAGACCGAGATTGACTGATTTAATATATCTTGAAACACATTCATCAAAAGTGAAATTTCCAAATAATTTCTTAGAATGTCTTTGATATAAGCTATCAAAAGCTAAATAAGGGTTCACTGTAGTAGCACCAACACCAATTAATGTTGCAAAAGAGTGAGTATCTAAAGCATCTCCAGTTTGAACATTAATAGAAACATAACCTCTTAAACCTAATTTAACTAAATGTGTATTTATTGCCCCTATACATAAAAGCATCGGCATTGGCATTCTATTTTCTGAAATATTTTTATCTGATAATATTATTTGTTTAATTCCCTCTCTAACAGCTTGTTCAGATTTAACTTTGAGTAAATTTATTGATGTCTCTAAATCATCATCTTTGCTGAATGTACAATCTAAAACTTTATTATTATTTCCAAAGAATTTCAAAAATTTTTCAAATTGTGCATTTGATAATATCGGACTATTTAAGACATAAATATTGTCTTTAGTTAATTTACTAAAATCTAAAATATTACCAAGATTTCCAAATCTTGTCTTTAAACTCATAACTTTATTTTCTCTTAGAGAGTCAATTGGTGGATTTGTAACCTGACTAAAGTTTTGTCTAAAGTAATGATATAGTGGTCTATATTTGTCAGATAAAACTGCTAAAGGCGTGTCATCACCCATTGAGCCTGTTGCTTCTTTAGCATCTTCTGCCATTGGATGAAGAATTAATTCTAAATCTTCTATGCTATATCCAAAACAATGTTGAAAATTCCTCAAACTTTGGCCTTCTAGCTCTACTTTTTCAGTTTCTGCCTCTAATTTTTTATCAAGATCAATAATCTGATTGTTGTAATGCTTATATTCTTTTGAAAGGTAGTTTTTTATTTCATCGTTTGAATATACTTTGCCTTTTTCTATTCTTACTCCTAATATTTCTCCAGGTCCTAATCTTCCTTTAGATACAATTTTTTTCTCATTTAAATCTATCATTCCTGTTTCACTTCCTGCAAAAAGAAGTTTGTCTCTTGTCACTGTATATCTAAGTGGTCTTAATCCATTTCTGTCGGTTGCAACAATTACCCATTCATTATCTGTTGCAGCTATAGCAGCTGGCCCATCCCAAGGCTCCATGGTACTATTTAAAAAATTGAATAGTTGTTGATGATCTTTTTTTAATACCTTATTTTTTTTTGACCAAGCGTCTGGTATTAACATTAATTTTGCTAGAGGAGCAGGCTGTCCAGAAATATTTAATAACTCAAAAACATTATCTAATGATGCAGAGTCAGAATTTCCAGCTGGTATTACAGGCTTAAGATTCTCTATATCTTCGAAAACTGGACTAAACATCTCTTCTTCGTGAACCTTCATCCAATTAATATTTCCTTTAAGGGTATTTATTTCACCATTATGCGCTATAGATCTAAACGGTTGAGCTAAGTCCCAACTAGGCGCAGTATTGGTTGAAAATCTTTGGTGAAATATTGCATACCTAGATATAAATCTTTCATCTTTTAAGTCAGTATAAAAATCTGACAAAGCTTCTGCTAAAAACATTCCTTTATAAATGATAGATTTAGAACTAAATGAACATATATAAAAATTATTTAATTGATTATTGAGAGCTTCTTTTTCAATTACTCTTCTAGTTTCATACAATTTTTGTTCCAGAGATTTATTGACAACTTTTTTGTCATTGTATGTGAACAATACTTGAGTAATTTCAGGTCTTGTTTGTTCAGCTTTTTCTCCTAAGACAGAGGGATCAACAGGAACTTGTCTCCAGCCATAGACACACATAGTTCAGAATTATCATGTTTATGACCAGTGACTTCAATTTTTTCCTCAAAGAAATCTTTAGGAATTTCAATATGGATTCCAGCACCATCTCCAGTTTTTCCGTCTGCATCGATTGCACCCCTATGCCAAACAGCTTTTAAGGCATCGATTCCATATTCTACGACTTTTCTTGATTTTAGACCTTCGGTGGATGCTACTAAACCTACACCACATGCATCATGTTCCATTTCTTCTGAGTAAACATGATTACTTTTTAAAATTTTTAAATTTTTATTTCTTAACTTCATTAAGCAACTCTAAGTTTTTGTTTACTTTGTAAATAATTATCAATTGATGTTGCGGCATCTCTTCCGTCTTTGATACCCCAAACCACTAAAGATGCTCCACGAACTATATCTCCAGCTGCAAAAACTCCCTCTATACTAGTTTCCATTGTATCAAAATCCGCTTTTATTGTTCCCCATCTTGATACTTGTAATTTTTCTTCATTAAATAATTTTGGAAGATCTTCTGGATCAAATCCAAGTGCTTTGATTACAAGATCAGCTTTAATTTCAAAATCTGAATTTTCTTCAACAACTGGTTTTCTTCTACCACTATCATCTGGCTCACCCAATTTCATTTTATTAACAACTACACTTTCAATTTTATTTGTTCCCTTAAACTCTTTAGGGCTTGTTAACCAAATGAATTCAACACCTTCTTCTTCTGCATTGCCAACTTCTCTTGCTGATCCTGGCATATTTTCTCTATCTCTTCTATATAAACATTTTACAGATTTAGCATTCTGTCTCACTGAAGTCCTTAAGCAGTCCATTGCTGTATCGCCACCTCCAATTACTACAACATCTTTGCCTTCAGCATTTAAAGTTCCGTTATCAAACAACTCAACTTTATCACCTAGTCCTTTTTTATTTGATGCTGTCAAAAATTCCATTGCAGGGAAAATATTACTCAAATCGTTACCAGGTAGATTAACTTCTCTAGCTTTATAAACTCCTGTAGCTATTAAAATTGCATCATGTTTTTCTCTTAACTCCGTCAAGCTGGAATCTTTTCCAACTTCAAAGTTTAAGACAAATTTAATTCCACTTTCTTCTAAAAGTTTTATTCTTCTTTGAACAACATGCTTTTCTAATTTAAATCCTGGGATACCATATATTAGTAGCCCTCCAGCTCTGTCATAACGATCATATATAGTTACCTTGTATCCTTTTTTTCTGAGTTGTTCTCCACAAGCAAGTCCAGCAGGACCAGAACCTATAATTCCTACACTCTCATTTTTTTCACTATTTATTTCTATTGGTTTAACCCAACCATTTTCCCAAGCTTTCTCTGTGATATATTTTTCTATTGATCCAATAGTTACTGTTCCATGACCCGATTGCTCTATTACACAATTTCCTTCACACAGCCTATCCTGGGGGCAAATTCTTCCACAAACTTCTGGCATGTTGTTTGTGCTTTGTGATAATTGATAAGCTTCCTCATATCTTCCCTCAGCAGTTAGTTTAAGCCAATCTGGTATATTGTTACTTAATGGACAATGAACTTGGCAAAATGGTACTCCACATTGGGAACATCTGCTTGACTGCTGAACAGCTCTATCTTTTAGAAATTCTTGATATATTTCATCAAAATCCTCTTTTCGGTCTGATATATCTCTTTTAGGTGGATTTTGTTGACCTATATCAACAAACTTAAGCATTTTTTCTGACATGGTGGACGCTGTATATACGATAAAAATTTAATAATAAACAATTACAAGGTCATAAATATTGACTAATATTTCACAAAACTTAAGTAAATCAGCGGTTTTTTCTTATTATGCATAGATGATATGCAAATATGTAATTGCTTTAATTTGGTTACAATTTCATTATGAAGTATTGGATCTAATGATTTCAAAATATGTAGAGACGCTAATTTTATCAATTATTCAAGGAATATCTGAGTTTATTCCAGTTAGCTCGTCTGCACATCTTTTAATTATATCAAGATTGAGTGACTTCAATGTTAGCAACCTACAATTAGATATTAGTCTGCATTTAGGTTCTTTGTTAGCAATTATTTTATTTTTTAGAAAAGAGTTAATAAATATCATTAATAATAAAAATATATTTCTACTAATAATTCTTGGGTCTATACCATTAGTTATTGTTGGTTATATTTTTTACTCCACAAATTTAATTGATCAATTTAGAAACTTAAAAGTTGTCGCTTGGACAACTTTGATTTTTGGAATTTTATTATACTTTTCAGATAAGTTTGAATTGAAAAATAAAATTTCTTCAGAATTAAATATTAAAAGTATTATTATAATAGGGTTATTTCAGATTTTAGCTATTATTCCAGGAGTCAGTAGATCAGGTATAGTAATTACAGCTTCAAGATTTTTAAAATTTGACAGAGTTGAATCATCAAAGATAGCTTTTTATTTGTCTATTCCAGCTTTAGCAGGTGCAAGTGTTTTGGGATTTAAAGATGTTATTGATGATCAAATAAATTTTGATGCTATATTTATTTTTTCTACTTCAGCTTCATTTTTATTTTCTTATTTTACAATTAAATATTTTCTTATTTATGTTAAAATGTTTAGTTTGAGTTTTTTTGTTATTTATAGAATAGTTTTAAGTATTATTCTTTTTTCAATTATTTACTTGTGATTTTTTGGACGTTGGAGCAATTTGAGAAAATATTACAGCAATAAGAATTAATACACATCCTATAATATTATTTATGTTAAGAACTTGACTTAAAATAATCCATCCAGCAATTGTTGCAAAGACACCTTCAAGAGAGTAAATTATTGCTGCTGGAGCTTCTTCAATATTTTTTTGTGCAAACATTTGTAAAGTAAAAGCAATTCCTCCAGATAAGACGCCTGCATATAATATTGAACTATACTCAGTTAAAATTTTTGTAATAACTACTTCCTCTAAAATAAAAGCAAATATAAGAGATAAACCAAAAACAAGAGCTGCTTGTAATGCTGCATAAAAAATTGGTATATTAAATTTCTCCATAAATTTTCCAGCGAAAATTATATGTAAAGCCCAAAATAGTGAGCATAGAATAACTAAAGCATCACCTATCATAATTTCTGAGTTTGAAAAATCACTTAATAGGTAAACACCTATTATACATAAACCTATTGAAGGCCAAAGACTCCAATGGACTTTAATAGAATAAATAAAAAATAATAAAATTGGAACTAATGGAACGTAAAAAACTGTAAAAAAAGCTGCATTAGCTATATTCGTGTATTGTAATGCGGCTTGCTGCAAGTAGGTGCCCAAAAATAATGATATACCCATTAAAAATAAATATTTTAAAAATAATTTTTTATTAGAATTGATTTCATAATTAATTTTTTTTCTTTCTAAAATTAAAGCAATGGGTAGGACTGTAAGAAAACCAACAAAAAATCTAGATGCATTGAATGTTAATGGACCAATATTGTCCATGCCTGTGTCTTGAGCAATGAAAGCAGTGCCCCAAATAAATGTTGTTATCAAAGCGCATATAAGCGATGTAGTTTTGGACATTAATTTAATTAAATTTAGATAATATTATTCATTCTACAACAGCTATCAAAATCTTCTTTATTGATATAGCAACCAGCCATTTTTCTTATACCTGAAAATGCACCTCTACCATGCATTACTCTCCAATTATTAAAAATTAGTAATTCACCAGGTTTTAAAATATGCCTCCACTGATATTGCTTTTGGTTTGCCATCGTATCAAATACTTTAATTGCTTTATAAAAATTAATTGTTTTCTGATTAGTTTCTCTAAAAGGTGCTCTATCGTAATTGTTAAAACTAATTTGATCAAAATTATTTTTTTCATTTAATTTTATTATTGGTCTTTTTGCTTCAAGGCGAACACCATCACCAATATAAGAACCTTTAACTTTTGTATTTGTTAAAGTTTTAAAATGTTTTTTATATTTTTGTTTGATTTCATTTGCCAATTTAAATCCATCTACCATTATAGAATCTCCACCTTTAGCATCATACTTACAACAAAGCAGTAATTGTAAACCTGGAGCATCATTACTATATGTAGAGTCTGTATGTGGTCTCAGTTCTTGGTTTGAATATGCACTGTCTGCTTTTTTATTATTTGATTCAAAAGTCCACAATCCTCCAAAAATTGAATTTCTGACATAACCTATTTTTTTAGCTATATATTCAACAGAGTTTAAATTCTTTGAACAATTTCTTACGACTGCAAAACCATATATGTGGATTTTTTTTAATAAATTTTTAAATCCAACTTTAGTTTGTAATTGCTTATAGTTAATGAAAATTTGATTTTTTATGTCTTTATCTTTCCAAAATTGAGTATCACTTTTAGTTTCTTCTTTTTTTAAAGAATTTTTTTTTAAAAATTCATATGAATATTTGGTTGGTTTATTTTCATCAGACCATAATATTTCAATGAATTTCCCTTTTTTTAATAATTTTGCTTTTTTAACTTTGATATTAATGTCTAAATTTGCGGTATAAGTTATTCTTTGATTGGTTTTAAAATCCCAGTTTTCTTTATTTTTAATATGATCTCTTAACCAAATATTAGGAAATGTTTCAAACTTATTGTCATTAAAGTAAAATACAGTTTTATTATTTAAAAGTTTAAAATTTTTAATCATTGCTTAGCTAATTTGTAGGCAAAGTTTTTACCAAGGTTATTTTTTAATTCATTATTAAATCTTGAACCCTCAGCACCGTCAATAATTCTATGATCGTAAGAGAGAGATAAAGGCAACATTGTTCTAGGTTTAAATTGTCCATCAATATAAACAGGTTTAATATAAGTCCTTCCAATTCCTAAAATAGCAACCTCAGGATAATTTATTATAGGAGTAAAATAAGTTCCTCCAATGCCACCTAGGCTTGTTATAGTTATGGATCCTCCATAAAACTCTTTTTTATCTATCTTCAAATTTCGGCAATCATCACTAACTTTTTTTAGATCCTTGCTTATTTGATCTATATTCTTTTGATTAGCATTTCTTATTTTTGGCACCATTAAACCATTGGGAGTATCAACTGCAATTCCTACATGGAAGTATTTTTTTAATGTTATTTTTCCATTTTCAATATTGTCAATAGAACTATTAAATCTTGGAAAAACTTTCAAAGCTTCCACAACTGCCTTTATAATAAATGCCAATGGAGTAATTTTCTTTTTTTCTCCAGTAAAAGTATCAGTCAAATTTTGTCTAAATTCTTCTAACTCAGTGATATCTGCTTCATCACAACTAGTAACATGCGGTATTGTTTGCCAAGAATTTGATAAATGTGGAGCAGCAATTCTTTTAATTCTTGGTATATCTTGAATTTCTACATCTCCAAAATCAGCGTGATCATATTCTGAGGGCTTTATAGATGGAGCCTTCTTTTCTTCTTGAGGTTTATTAAAATTAGAAGATACGAATTTTTTTATATCCTCCTCTATAATTCTTCCTGATCTTTGTGATCCAGTAATATTATTAATATCAACACCAAGTTCTCTTGCAAATTAATACCTCAATTACTTCAACATCTTTAAAATCACCAATGTTAGGAACTAATACTTCTTTCTCGCTCATTATAATTTTGTGGGCATAGGCTTATCTTTATCAATTTTATATTTTTTAATTGCATCTACCGCATGTTTAGAAGCAATTAATTGTTCATTAGATAAAATACTTAAGCCATATGCAACTATATGCTCTTTATCGACTTCAAAAAATTTTCTTAGATTTTTTCTTGTATCACTTCTACCAAATCCATCTGTACCCAATGAATAAAAACTTTTATTTATGTAAGGTCTAATTTGGTCAGAATTCATTCTCATGTAATCTGAAGCTGCTAAAATAGGACCTTCGGTTTTTCCAAGGCATTTTTCAACGTAAGAGATTTTTTTCTCTCCTCCTGGATTAAGCAAATTATACCTTTCTGTTTCAAGTCCATCTCTTCTTAATTCATTAAAACTGGTAACACTCCATACTTCACTATCAACTTGATATTCATTTTGTAAAATTTCTGCTGCTTCAATCATCTCTCTTAAAATTGTTCCTGAACCCAATAATTGAATCTTATTTTTTTTATTCTTGCTGAAATCTTTTATTTTATACATCCCTTTTAATATGCCTTCTTCACAATCTTTGGGCATCTCTGGATGAGAATAATTTTCATTCATTGTTGTAATGTAGTAAAAAATATTTTCATGTTTTTCATGCATTCTTCTTAAACCTTCTTTAAAAATTGTAGCTAATTCATAATGAAAGGTTGGATCATAAGAAACACAATTTGGAATTGTTGATGCTAATAAATGACTGTGACCATCTTGGTGTTGAAGGCCTTCTCCAGCCAAAGTTGTTCTTCCAGCTGTAGCTCCAATTAGAAATCCTCTTGTTTGACTATCTCCAGCCGCCCAAGCAAAATCGCCAGTTCTTTGAAAACCAAACATAGAATAAAAAAGATAAATTGGTATCATTTCTATATCATGATTTGAATACGATGTTCCTGCAGCTATCCATGATGCCATGGATCCAGCCTCATTTATTCCTTCCTCTAAAACTTGACCACTTTTCTCTTCCTTGTAAGAGCTTAATTGAGCTGAGTCCTCTGGCTCATATTTTTGACCTTCATGCGCATATATACCTATTTTTTGGAAAAAACCTTCCATACCAAATGTTCTTGCTTCATCAGGGATTATTGGAACAAGTCTTGGAGCAACATTTTTATCTCTTAGCAAATTCGTCAACATCCTAACAAGTGCCATAGTAGTTGACATTTCTTTTTCACCGGTTGATTTTTTCATAAAGTCAAAAATATCATTACTTGGTGTTTTGATTGGTTTCGAAAAAGACGATCTCTCAGGAATATATCCTCCTAAAGCCAATCTTCTTTTTTTTAAGTATTTTATTTCCTCTGAATTTTCATCAGGTCTAAAGTATTCTATATTTTTGACTTGTTCATCTGTTAATGGAACATCAAATCTATCTCTATAATATAGCAAATCATCTACACCTAATTTTTTTTGCTGATGGGTTGTATTTATACTTTCACCAGATTTTCCCATACCGTATCCTTTAATTGTTTTAGCTAATATGACTGTTGGTCTGTCTTTTGTATTAATAGCTTTATGATAAGCAGCATAAACTTTATGCGGGTCGTGACCGCCTCTATTTAATTTCCAAATATCGCTATCCGTATAACTTGCAACTAGATTTTTAAGTTCAGGGTATTTCCCAAAGAAGTTATCTCTAACATATAAACCGCCTTTTGCTTTAAAGGCTTGGTATTCTCCATCAACTGCTTCGTTCATTCTTTTTACAAGTAAACCTGATTTATCATTTGCGAGTAAAGGATCCCAATATGATCCCCAAATGACTTTTATTACATTCCATCCAGCTCCTCTAAAAATTCCTTCTAATTCTTGAATAATTTTACCATTGCCTCTTACTGGACCATCTAATCTTTGTAGGTTGCAGTTCACAACATAAATCAAGTTATCTAACTTTTCTCTTGCTGCTAAACCAATAGATCCTAGAGCTTCTGGCTCGTCTATTTCACCATCTCCTAAGAAAGACCAAACTTTTCTATTCTCATCTTTTATTAATTTTCTATTAATAAGATATTTCATAAATCTTGCCTGATAGGTTGCCATCATTGGTCCAAGACCCATGGAAACAGTTGGAAACTGCCAAAACTTAGGCATCAGCCATGGATGAGGATAAGATGACAAACCTCCTGGGTAAACTTCCTGTCTGAATCTATCTAATTGCTTCTCGTCAAGTCTTCCTTCCAAAAAAGCTCTAGCGTAAATACCTGGCGCTGAATGTCCTTGGAAATAAATTAAATCTCCACCAAATTTATTGCTTTTAGCTCTCCAAAAATGATTCATTCCTATATCATAAAGAGTTGCTGCTGAAGCAAATGTCCCAATGTGACCTCCTAATGAAGGATCTCTCATGTTTGCTCTGACAACCATCACTGCTGAATTCCATCGAATTAGTGCTCTGATTTTTCTTTCGATATTTTGATCGCCTGGAGATTTTATCTCTTCATCTGCTGGTATAGTGTTTATGTATGGTGTATTTTGGGTGTAGGGTATATTTGATCCCTCTTTATATGCCTGATCAATTAATTGTTTAATTAAAAAATGAGCTCTCTCAGGTCCTTCGGAATGTACTACAGCAGACAAAGATTCTAACCATTCTTTTGTCTCTTGAGGATCAATATCATTATTATTTTCAACTATTTCTAATCTTTCATTATGTTCTTCTACTTGTGTATTTTCTACTTTGATCTCTTTATGTGCACTCGTATCTAATTCAGAATTATTATATCCATTAGAATTTTCTGCTTCGGCAATTATTTTTTCCGTTGCAGGTGGTATCTTTTCAATAGTTTCTTGTTTTTGCTGAGTTCCATTCTCAGAGGATAATGTTAGTATCAAATCTCCTTTAGAAACTTTATCACCAATCTTTATGTTAATACTATCTACAACACCCTCAAAAGCAGATGGTACTTCAACACTTGATTTATCACTTTCTAAAGTTATTACAGGGTCATTTTTAGAGATTTTATCTCCTTCTTTTACAAGAATTTCTATGATTTCTACTTCTTCAAAATCTCCAATATCTGGAACTAGTAATTTTTCACTCATTTCGCTATTTGTATATATATATATTATTTACTTTTAATAGATGTATATTTTTGACCATTATTAAAATTTAGTAAAATTAATAATAAATGTTAAAAGAATAGATTATATTTAGCGCCTGTAGCTCAATTGGATAGAGCGCTTGGCTACGGACCAGGAGGTTCTGGGTTCGACTCCTAGCAGGCGCACCAAAAAGAAGGAAAAATGAAAATATCTTTGCAAAAATCTGTAATTTATTTTTTTGTAATAGTGTTAATAATATTATTTTTAATAACTTTAATAATTTAATGAAAAAATTTAAACAAATTAGCGTTAAAAAAGGTTTCATGAGACACAATGGTGGTTTGCTACTAAGAGATATCTCAAAAACTAAATATGAATTTAAAACTAAAATAAAAAAAAACCATCTTAACAGAGCTGGCATAACTCATGGTGGGTATATAGCATCGATCATAGATACCGGGTGTGGATCTGGAGCCCATAGAATTTCGGGTAATCAGCCTTGTGTAACTATAACACTTAATATTAACTTTATCGGACCTTCAACTATTGGTGATGAAATTTTTGGATATGTAAAAATTAAAAAAAAAACAAAAAGCATGGTTTTTTTAGAGTGCTATTTAGAATGTAAAGGTAAAATAATTGCATCTGCTACAGGTATTTGGAAAATACTTCAACGTAAGTTACCCCATGCAGGTCTAAGCTAAATTCTTCTTCTTATATTTAAATAACCAAAGATTGATAAAAGAATAAGAGCGATAGGATAAATTATTTCTTTTTTTGGTCTATTCTGATTTTCAATTTTAAATTCATTAATAATATCTCCCATATCTAAACCAGATTTTTTTGCAATTCCATTCCATTTTAAAGTATCAATTATGGTTTTATTATCTTCTACAACTAAGCTCATTCCATAATCATCTAAACTGAAATTTTCATCAAAACTATTTTTTTCAATTACAAATAATTTATATCTTTCGCCGTACTCTGTAAGTCTAGTAATTTTAATTCTTATCTCTTTATTATAATCAAACTGTTTTTTGTTTATTTCCCAAAATGCCTGGGCTCCTGTTCTTAATGGGTCTCCACCAGAAATAGCAGCAGCTGCGTAAGATGCTAAGCCAACTGGAGGTGTTACGTCTGCCATTAGGCCAAAATAGAACACGAATAAATGAACCGCAATTAAAGGAAAAATAAATCCTGATGCATTTCCAACATCCACAAGAACAGTTGCCATTAGAGATGCTACAACAACGTAGTTTGCCGTAGTTGGTAAACCCATACCCAATAGTAAACACAAAATAATAGTTAAAAATAAGAGAATAATAACATTATCTTTTGCAATCGACTCGATTACAATTATTAAATTAGTACTCAAACCTGTAGATCCAACTGCACCAACTATAATACCTGCTGTTGCAATTGCTATTCCGACACTAACCATATTCAAAGCACCCTTTTCAAAACCAACAACAGTTTGGTTGTACCAATAAATTAAAGCATTCTTAAAGTTCTTTTCTTTAAAAATTTTATTTAAAAGATTAACTATAATTAAAGTTATTGTTGCAAAAAAAATAGAGTAAGAAGCTGTAAGCCTCATATAAACTAGTAGATATATAAGAACAAATATTGGAACTAAAAAATGTATTCCTTCAAAAAATGTTTTTTTCAATTTTGGAATATCGTTTTCATCCATACCTTTTAAATTTAATTTAAGCGCTTCAAGGTGAGATATATAAAATAGCGCAATGTAAGAAATTATAGCTGGTAAAAAAGCATGTTTGACAACTTCAAAATATGTAACACCGATAAAACTTGCCATCACAAAAGCTGCTGCTCCCATAACAGGAGGCATTATTTGACCATTAACTGATGAAGATACTTCGATTGCACCCGCTTTTTCTTTGGAAAAACCAGTCTTTTTCATAATTGGAATTGTAAATGTTCCAGTTGTAACTGTATTAGCAATTGATGATCCAGAGATTAATCCTGTCATACCAGATCCAAGAATAGCTGCTTTGGCAGGACCACCTCGCATTTTTCCAACCATTGCAAAAGCTAAATCTAAAAAATATTTACCCCCTCCAGCAGTTTCTAAAAGTGCTCCAAAAAGTACAAAGAGAAATATGAAATCTACAGAAACACCTATCGGAATTCCGAAAATAGCTTCTTGATCAAACCATTGAAAACCAACTAACCTTTTTAATGATAATCCACCATGAGAAATTATGTCTGGTGCATATTGCCCAAAATAAGAAAATAACAAAAAACAAACTGCAATAACAACTAATGGGACACCTATTACTCTGCGTGTAGCCTCTAGAAGAATTAATATTCCAATTATTCCGAGTATTAACTCAATTGGAATAGTAAAATTATCGGAAAGATTTATTTTAAGTAATATTCCACCCCTATCTACTAATTGATCATAAAAAACATAAATATATAAACAACAAATTGCACCTGTTATTGCAATTAATATATCTATAAAATTTACTTTTTTACCCCTTGCATATGGAAATATTAAAAAAGCTAGTAAAAGTGCAAAGCCAAGATGAATTGCTCTAGCTGGTAAACCTTTAAACATTCCAAAATTTAACCAAAATGTGTTACCACAGTAGCTTTTACACCAAATGTAGTTACATCTTTTTTCTGTTTAGTATAAGTTCCTTTTGGAATTGTTGCTGATGCATAATAATCAGCTCCACTAATGATTCCATTAATTACGTCTCCTGTTAAATTGATTGGCATAGCTTTAGCCGCACATGTTGCTGCTTGTTCCATTGCTCCATTTGGGAAACCTACTGAGTATCCAAACGCATCAATTTTACCATCACATAATGCTTTTACTTGCTCTGAGGATGTTAGCTCGGTAACTGATTTAAAGAAACTGTTATCAACGCCCATGGCTTTCATTAATTCTTCCATAGTTCCTCTTTGACCAGAACCTGGATTTCCAATGTTTACTACTTTTCCTTTGAGACCCATAAAATCTTTGACTTTTGCTTTTTTTCTAGCCCAGATTTGAAATGGCTCATTATGTACTGAGAAAACAGCTCTTAAATTTTTGAATTGTTTCCCTTCCCATTTGCTTGATCCATTGTAAGCATGATATTGCCAGTCAGATTGTGCTACACCAAATTGAAACTCGCCATCTTTTATTTGTCCGATGTTATAATTTGAGCCTCCAGTTGAAGGAGCGGTACATCTGTAAGCTTTATCTTTCATACCTTTTTTTCTACCATGTTCAGCACTAATTGCTGATTTGTGTAACATTTTACAAATAGCGTTTCCTGTCTGAAAATAAACTCCAGTTGGTCCTCCTGTGCCTATTGTAAAAAACTCTGCTGATTTTGCTATTGATCCAAATGAAAATATAGCAGCAAAAATAATCAGAGAGCTTGATATTGTTGATAATATTTTTTTCATATACCCTCTCTAAAGTTTTAAAATCGAATCTAACTATTTATTACTACGAGTGTCTAGTAAATTCAGTTAATATAAGTATTGTTAATTAAGGAATTTTTTAACTGATTATTATTTTTCAACCCAAGATTTTAATTTATTTACTCCTTCTACAACCTTAGGGGCGTACAATTTTATTAACTCATCATTAATATCAGTTTTTTCATTAATATTTTTCATAAATATATCGCCGTCAAAATCTGTAAAACTTAGACGAACAATCATCCTTTTTTCATCAAATCCAAAGTCACTTCCTGGAAGTAAAGCAATATTTAAATTAGTTAAAATTTCATCACACATGATTGAAGAATTATTAAATTTCTTGTTCAAAAATTCAGGCATCAAATAAAAGCCACCCATGGGTTTGTTCATAATAATATTGACATTATCAGGGCAGTGTTCGAAAATAGAAATATAATTTTCATCAAATGTTAATTCAGAATAAATTTCATCTGATAAAACTAAAATATTATACTTTTTTACTATTAAAGAAATTTCTTTTAAATTTTCGCATACTTGTCCTGATGGATTATTTGGAGAATTAAGAAATAAAAGATATTTTTTATCTGGTTTTTTCAAAATAATTTTTTCTATTTCTTGAGCTTTAGGAAACCAATTATTTTCAGCAGATGTTTGTATCCAATTATAGTTATTTTTAGCTATTATTGATTGTGGCTTATAAGATACCCAACTTGGAGCTGGCAATAAAACTTCGCCTTCAAATGCTAAATGCATCAAGAACATAAGCTCTTTGGTACCAGGACCTATTATGACTTGATCTGAGTCAAAATTATAATTTTTCTTTTTTGACTCATATTTTGCGATTGAACCTCTTAATTTATCTAATCCTTGGATAGGTAAATAACTTTTTTGATGTGCATTTTTTTTTAATTCTTCAACAATAGTAATTGGAACTGGAAATGGTGATTGTCCAAATCCAAACTTAATAATATTTTTTCCTTCAATTTCAATAACTTTTGATTTTTCATTTATTTTTAGTGTTGCTGATAAACTTAAGTTTTTGATTGTATCTTTGATCATTACGATTTTAATTCAATAAGATTTTTATATTCATTTAAAGCAGATGGATTGGATAATGCTTCAATATTATTTATTTTGTTGCCGTCTATTATATTTTTAACAGCTACCTCTACAATTTTACCATTCTTAGTTCTGGGAATATCATTTACTGCAATTATTTTAGCAGGTACATGTCTTGGAGAAGCCTCATATCTAATTGTTGTTTTTAATTTCGAAATTAATTTTTCATGCATAATCTCCATGATGCCAAATATTTTTAAATTTTGAAAAATAAGCTTTTTTATATTTAACTTTTCCAGGATCATTCCAAAATTTTAAAGGCATTGATGGAAAAGGGTTTCTGCAAACTAATTCTCCTTTTTTATTTAAAATTGATTTACCTTTTTCAGAAAACACTGCTGTATCCATGCCAAGACCATTGTTTTGTATTTCGCCAATGTTTACAGATGAATAAATGTTTCCATTTACAAAACAGGAGACAATATCTGTTCCTCCAGAAATAGATGCTAAATGAACATTTTTTTTTATATTTCTGTAAACAAATTCAAAACCATCTTTAGAAAGTGGAGATCCTGTAGAACAAATCGTTTTTAAAAACTTGAGTTTTATTTTTTCTTTTACCTTAACATTCTGTTTAATAAGTTGATCAATATATTTCGCACTTATACCAAATAGAGTAACTTTCTCCTTATTTGCAATTTTTAACAATAACTCTGGAGATTTATGCATAGGAAAACCATCAAATAGCAATATTGATGCTTTAGATGCTAGGGCTGTAACAAGCCAATTCCACATCATCCATCCACAAGTTGTAAAGTAAAATACATTATCATTTGGTTTTATATTGCAATGTAATTGATGCTCTTTCAAATGTTGCAATAAAACACCACCAGATCTATGGCAAATACATTTTGGTTTACCTGTAGTGCCGCTTGAGTATAAAATTGCTAATTCGTGGTCAAAATCAAATTTTTTTAATTTATTTCTGCTTATTTCAAGTTTTTTAATCTCAGTGAAATTATAAATTTTTATATTTTTAATTTTGTTAAATTTTCTTAATTTTTTTCCAGGGTAATTTAAAATTAATACTGATTTTATACTTTTTATTTTTTTTAATATTTTAGGCAATCTCTCAATAATATTTATTTCCTTTCCGTTATAATAATATTTATCAGTAATAACTAGTAATTTAGGTTTAATTTGGGAAAAACGTTCGATAACACCAGGTACACCAAAATCAGGTGAGCACGAGCTCCAGATTGATCCTATAGCGCTAGCACCTAAAAAACACTCAACTGTTTCTATCTGATTTGGAGTATATGCTGCTATCCTATCCTTTTCAGAAATATTTATTTTTTTGTAAAATGTAATTATTTTTTTTACATCTATATTAAGTTCTTTCCAGGATTTTTGCTCTCTGTAACCATTTTCACATTTCAAAATAGTTCCAAATAGAATTCCAAAAATCTTTTGGATTTTTTACACTCCAGTTTAGTAACTTTTTATATTTTCCAGAAAAATTGTATTTATAATTCTTTGAAACAAACTTCTCGTATTTAAATAAATTCGAATTCTTTATAAGTTCTCTTGACGGTTCCCAAAGTTTTTTAGGCATTAAAAATTTATATTTATATTGTAAAATTTATGCTAACCTTAGATGATAAAAATTGAAAATGAGAACTTTTTCCTATCTGATTCGGACTAGTTTTAGTCTATTTTTGTTCTTTTTGAGTAACAAAATATAGTAGGCCAAAAAAAGATCATACTAAAAGTTGATATGTCAAAAAATAAGATCACAGCAGTCCTTGGACCTACAAATACTGGTAAAACTTTTTTAGCTATAGAAACTATGCTTTCATTCGACACAGGAATGATTGGATTTCCACTAAGACTTCTAGCAAGAGAAGTTTACGACAAAATAATACAAAAAGTAGATGCTTCCAAGGTAGCTCTTATTACAGGGGAAGAAAAAATTATACCACTTAATGCTAAGTATTTTTTATGTACTGTAGAATCAATGCCTGTAGATAAGGTTTTAGATTTCGTAGGTATTGATGAAATTCAAATGTGTTCTGATCATGAGCGAGGTCATATTTTTACAGATAGATTATTAAATCTGAGAGGTGAAAAATTAACAATGTTAATGGGTTCAAATACTATTAAAAATATTATTCAAAAGCTTGATGAAGATGTTGAATTTATAAACAAACAAAGATTATCAAAGCTATCATTTGGAGGACACAAAAAAATTTCAAGAATTGAGAGAAAAAGCGCAATTATAGCTTTTTCAACAGAAGAAGTTTATGCGATCGCAGAATTATTAAGAAGACAAAAAGGTGGTGCAGCAATTGTGATGGGATCTCTCAGTCCTAAAACTAGAAATGCTCAAGTAAATTTATATCAATCAGGGGACGTCGATTATCTGGTTGCTACTGATGCTATTGGAATGGGCATAAATATGGATTTAGATCATGTTTACTTCTCAAACTTGAAAAAGTTTGATGGAAAAAAAATAAGAAGATTAAAAATATCAGAAATTGGGCAAATTTCAGGAAGAGCTGGTCGATATTTAAATGATGGGAGTTTTGGCATCACAGGAGACTGTAGTGAAATTAACCCAGAAGAGATTGAATTTTTAGAAAATCACAATTTTCCAGAAATACAAAATATATTTTGGAGAAATTCCAACTTAAAATTTAATAATAAAGAAAATCTACTTAAATCATTAGAAGAAAGACCTGATAAAGATTGGTTAAGAAGAGTTGGTGAATGTGAAGATGAAAAAGTTTTAAAATATTTTTTAAAAGAAAATAATAGCTCTATAGAAAATAATTCAAACATTTTAAAAATTCTTTGGGAATGCTGTCAAATACCTGATTTTGTCAAAAAAACTTATGGTCATCATTTAGAAGTTGTTGGCAAAGTGTTTAATTTTTTAATAAGTGAAGAAAAAAAAGTGCCAAATTATTACATGAAAAAACAGCTTTCAATGCTTGATAAGCTTGAAGGAAATGTAGATTCAATTTCAAATAGAATATCTAATGTTAGAACTTGGTCATATGTTTCAAACAAATCTAATTGGGTTGAGAACCAAGATTATTGGATTGAAAGAACTAAAAAATTAGAAGATAAATTATCTGATAGACTTCACGACGAATTAACAAAAACATTTATAGATAAAAGAGCTAGCGTTTTAGCAAAAGGCTTAAAGCAAGACATTGAATTAAAAACCGAGATTATTGAGAAAGAAAAAGTATTAATTAATGGTCAATATATTGGAATTTTAAAAGGGTTAAAGTTGCAATTAGATTTAAAAGTAGATGCCCTAGATGCAGATATTAAATCATTAAAAAAAGCTGCTAGGCAGAATGTAGG
>LUMC01000063.1_pt1 | contig 26965 bp, 26 predicted proteins | sample 729671 | NCBI WGS metagenome assembly LUMC01 (sample SAMN03860273, study PRJNA289734) | marine metagenome | biome: seawater column; feature: ocean; material: water; isolation source: Red Sea water column Station 91 - depth 10m | place: Saudi Arabia: Red Sea | collected 2011-10-15 | depth 10 m | reverse complement strand
ATATTAAATGCCGCTACAATAATTATTAGGGATAAAATAATAAACATCACATTCCTTTCAACTTTTAAAGCAGAAAATAATGAAGAATTCAAATCAGCCCAAGTATAAACATATTCTCCATCGTATATATTTGATAATTTATTTTTTAAGCCATCTACTTCATGAGGGTTTTTAAAATAAAATTCTAAAAATCTTTGATTTTCATTTTTATTAAATAAATCCTCTAAAGTTCTAAGGTTTATATAAGCAACATTTTCATTATAATCAGATAAACCACTGTCATATATTGATGTAATCTTAAATACTTCCTGTTTGGGAAGACTGCCAACTAAAGTCTGTACGCCTACAGGTGACATTATTGTTATTTTATCACCAATATCTAAATTAAAATTAATACTTAAATCTTTTCCGATTGATATTTCATTTTCATTTAATGTTTTTAATCCAAAAAAATTTTCATTTTGTAAAACATAAAGTTTAGAAAAATCTTGAGATAAAAAACCTTTTAATAAAACTCCTTTTGTTGAGTTTTTATTAAGTATAACAGCTTCACCATCGTTGCTTAAAATAATATTATCTATCTCATTTGAGATATTTTTGGTTATGTCAAAATCAATTTTTAGTTTTTTGTCATAAGATTTAACAACTGCATGTGCATTGAAACCAACTAGTTTGTCTATTAATTCAGTTCTAAATCCATTCATTACCGACATAACTATAATTAAAACAGCCACACCTAGTGTGATGCCTATAAATGAAAAAATTGAGATTAAATTTAAAAAACTATCTTTTTTCCTACTTTTAAGAAATCTAAAGATTATTTCTTTTTCTAACTTATTTATCAATTTGATTTTGCTTTTTTAATTTGAGTAATTATTTCTTCAATTTTCAAATTTTGTGTTTCTTTTCCAACTTCTCTAAATTCAAAAGTATCTCCTTCTGATTTTTTTCCCAATATCAATTGAAATGGAATACCGATTAAATTAAATTTTTTTATCTTTGCTGAAATATTTTCATCGGTATCATCAATAATGGTATCTATATTATTTTTATTCAAATGTTCTAAAATTTTATTTGATTTTTCTAAATTAGAACTATCATTTTTATTTATCATAGGTAATATTGCACAGTCATATGGAGCTACTGAAATTGGCCATTTCATAATTTCATTTTTATCATCGTATTTTGCCTCAATTATGGCGCCTACTAATCTTGATACACCTATTCCATAAGATCCCATTTTAACAAATTCTTTTTTTCCATTGAAATCAACTGCTGCATTCATTGGCTTTGAATATTTATCTCCAAAATAAAATATGTGCCCTACTTCAATCCCTTTAGTATTAATTCTCTGGTTTTCTGAAACTTTTTTTTCAAACTCCTCTTTGTCAAATTTTTCGTCAGTCACTGCATAGTATTTTTCATACTCTTCTCTTAATGTATTTAATGAATTTTTTTCAATTTTAGTAATTTCACTATCAACTTCAAAAATTCTTTTATCTGTATAAATTTTACTCTCACCTGTTTCGGCTAATATAATAAATTCATGTGATAAATTTCCTCCAATAGGTCCAGTGTCAGCTGCCATTGGTATAGCTGATAAATTCAATCTTTTGAACGTTCTTAGATAAGAAAGAAAAAATTTATTGTAAGAAAATAATGCATCATCATCTGTCAAATCAAATGAGTAAGCATCTTTCATATAAAACTCTCTGCATCTCATGATTCCAAATCTTGGACGCAGTTCATCTCTAAATTTCCATTGAATATGGTAGAGTAACTGTGGAAGAGATTTATATGATTTAATACTAGATCTAAAAATTTCAGTCACTAGTTCTTCATTTGTAGGTCCGTAAAGCATTTCTCTGTTTTGACGATCTTTTATACGTAACATTTCTTCACCATAATCATCGTAACGACCACTTTCTCTCCAGATTTCTGATGATTGAATTGTTGGCATCAATATTTCTTGCACACCAACTCTATCTTGTTCTTCTCTTACAATTTGTTCAATTTTTTTCATCACTTTAAAGCCCAATGGTAACCATGAGTAAATTCCAGCAGAGGACTGTTTGATCATTCCTACTCTTAGCATTAATTGATGAGATTTTATTTTAGCCTCTGTGGGATTATTTTTTAGAATTGGAATAAATGATTTTGAAAAATACATTAGTTGATAAAGTTTCTTAAATTAAAATATTCATATTTTACTAATAAATAAATGATTATAAATATAATTGATGTAATCAAAGTAGAATAACCAATTTTTTTTAAAATTTTTGGGTTTTCAGGAGCTCCAGGATCAACACCCTCTATATTTTCTTTTTTTTCCCTATTTACATCAATTGGCAAAATTGCGAAAAATATAATCCACCATAAACAAACAAAAACTACTAGTGATCCTGTAATACTCAACTAAATCCTCACTAAATTTATATTCGTGAGGGGCCTTTTACCAGTTTTTTCTTTTGTATATTTTCTACAAGTTGATTTTAAAGCCTCAATAAGATTTATTTCCTGTTTTTTATTATTCATTGAAAATGTTTTTGTAGTTTTTTCAATTTCCTCCTCTAGACCGTATTGAAATTCCTCTTTTTCATAAACAGGTAAACCTTTGAAAGTTAATAGAGGCTTGTTGTGAATATTTCCCTTCGGAGTAATTAAAATTGTTGCCTCAACAAAACCATTTGCTGATAAATTTTTTCTTTCTTTAATTGATTGTGCGTCTTCTTCAACACTAATATTACCATCAACATACAACTTTCCACTTGGGGCTTTATCGTAAACCTCTGGTTTTTCACCCGGATATAATCTTACAATATCTCCATTTTCTACTTTAACTGGATAAGGAACTTGCATTTCTTTTGCAAAGTTTATGTGTTCTATCATGTGTCTATGTTCGCCGTGCACCGGGATTACAGACTTAGGTTTAATCCAATTATACATATCTTTTAAATCTTCTCTATTTGGATGACCTGATACATGTATAAATTCACTATCCTCAGAAATAACTTCTATACCCTCTTTAACTAACTGATTGTGCAATTTATATAATTTTTTTTCATTACCAGGAATTATCTTTGATGAAAAAATAACTGCATCTAAATACCCACATTGTCTTGCAGCTTTATAAATTCTATGCATTGATCTTCCAACTAAAGCAATTTGTCTTCCAGTCTTTTCTGCACAATAAAACGCAGTCTCCATTCTTGCTACATTTGAAGCGAAGGAAGTAATAATAATTCGCTTATCAAGTCTTTCCATTACTTTCAGCATATTTTTTCTTACATCTAATTCTGAACCTGCCCTTCCTGCGCTAAATACATTTGTTGAATCACAAATCATAGCAAGAACACCTTCTTTGCCGATTTCTTTTAATCTATTTGAGTTTATATTTTCACCAATCAGGGGGTCAGGATCACATTTCCAGTCGCCTGTATGAAGTATATTTCCTACAGGAGTTTCTATTTTTAGACCGTTTGGCTCAAGAATTGAGTGAGTCAAGGTTACAAACTCAATTTTAAATGGATCAAGATTTAATGTACTGTTTAATTGAACAATTTTTAAATATCCTGAAATATCTATTTTTTTCTCTTTAAATTTTTCATTAATTAGAACCGCTGTAAATGGTGTTGCAAAAATTTTACATTTTAGCTTTGGCCAAATATGCGCTATAGCCCCTATGTGATCTTCGTGTGCATGTGTCAGAACTATCCCGAGTAAATCATCTTTTTTATCTACAATGAAACCAGGGTCGGGATATATCAAGTCTACGCCAGGTACAGTATCATCTGCGAATGTAACACCTATATCAACAATTATCCATTTTTGGTTATCTGCTTTACCATAAGCAAAGAGGTTCATATTCATGCCGATCTCTCCAGATCCACCTAAAGGACAAAAAATTAATTCTTCTTTCATTTTTATTACTTAATTAAATCTGATGCTTTCAATAAACCATTTATTGTTAAATCTTTGTCTAGTTTAACTTTTCCATTTATTGAATTTTTAAATAAGTGAGACAAACCACCAGTTAAAACAATCATAAACTTTTTTCGAGTTTGTTTAATAATCAATTTAATTATATTGTCAATTAAACCGTTATAACCAAGATAAAAACCAGAATAAATTGCAGAAGATGTGTTTTTTCCTATAACATTTTTAATTTTTTTTAAATTTATTTTAGGAATTAAGGAGGCTCTATTAGTTAAATTATCAAGTGACAATTTAACGCCTGGAGCAATAACCCCTCCAATATAATTTTTATTAATTACTATATCAAAAGTTGTTGCTGTTCCAAAATCTATAATTATAAAATTTTTATTAGTTTCTAAAACTGATATTGCATTTGCAAGTCTATCAGATCCTACTTGATTTTTTTTTACTTTAATTTTGATTAATTTCTCAATTTTTAGTTTTTTTAATTCATAACATTTTTTATTAGTAATTTGTTCAAAATATTTTTTTATTTTTATAAATTTATTTGGGACCACTGAGCAAAATAAAATTTTATCTATACTTTTTAAATATTTTTTTAAGAAACTGAAATGAAAGTTTAATTTATTAAAATTTAATAAAAGTGGATTAATCCTCTTTTTCAAAATTAATTTTTTATAATTACTGTATAAAGAAATCTTTATATCTGTGTTACCAATATCGCCTAATAAAATCATTATATAAAATTTTCAATTTTTTTCTCAAAGTTTCTTTTCAACTCTTTAATTAGTTCTAATTTTTTAATATTTTTTTTACTATATTTATTAAGATATGATGTACAATAATTAGGTATAATCGGGCTATTATTTAAATTAATCCCAATTCCAATAATTATGTACTTTATATTGTTTTTAAAAATTATTTCCTGCAGTATTCCACAAATTTTTGATTGATTTATCAATATATCATTTGGAAGTTTAATATTTATCTTTTCATTGATATGTTTTTTAATAACTTTTTTAACTACATTTAAATTGATTTTAGTTATATTTTTTATAGATAGGTTTCTTTTTATAGGAAAAAAAATAGATAAAAAAATATTTCCATAATTTGATATCCACCTATTTGTCCCCTGGCCTCTTCCTTTATATTGCCTTTCTGAGGTTACTACACCAAATTTTATATTCTGATTAATTAATCTTATCGCTGTAGAATTTGTACTTTTAACTTTTTTAAACGGAAATATTTTCAATTTCATTAAATAATATTTATTTTTGAAACTATCTCAGTTAAACCGCTAGGATAAATAAAATATGCTAAAATAAATATTGTTGATACAGCCAATGTAAGCTTTAATCCAAAATGATGGTCTGTCTCAAATTTTTCTTTTTCTTTATCAAAATATATAATTTTTATAATTCTTAAGTAGTAAAAAGCAGCTATGACAGTAGACAGTAATCCTACAATCGCTAAAAAATACATTTTTTGTTCAATTACAGCCATAAATACATAAAATTTTGCAAAAAAACCTGCGAGTGGTGGTATGCCTGCGAGTGAAAATAATATTATTAGTAATGAAAATGATAACAATGGATGATTTTTGGAAAGACCAGATAAATCCTCAATGCTTTCATAATACTCATTGTTTCTTCGCAGCATGAACATGCAGCTAAAGAAAGCTAAATTCATAACTAGGTAAATTGCAATATAGCTTATAGATCCTTGTATTCCCTGATTTGTTCCAGCAGCTAAACCAGTTAAAGCGTATCCCATATGCCCTATTGAGCTGTAAGCTATCAGCCGTTTTAGATTTTTTTGCCCTATTGCAGCTACAGCTCCAAAAATCATAGATGCAATAGATAAAAATATAATAATCATTTGCCATTGGTCGTTCATTTCAGCAAATGGAACATACAAAAATCTTATAAAAACCGATAAAGCTGCAATTTTTGGCAATACAGCAAAAAATGTTGTTACTGAAGTTGGGGATCCTTGATAAACATCTGGAGCCCACATGTGAAATGGAACTGCAGAGATTTTAAATGCTAATCCAACTAATATAAAAACAATACCAAAAGTAATTCCATATTGACCTGAGCTTGAATTATCTAAAATGATATTAAAATTTGTAGATCCTGAGAAACCATATATTAATGAACAACCATAGAGTAACAAACCTGATGACAGAGCACTAAGTACAAAATATTTAAGACCAGACTCTGTAGATAGAAGATTTTCTCTATTAAAAGATGCAAGTACATATAGTGCTAAAGATTGTAATTCAAGACCCATATAAAATACAATTAAATCGTTTGAACTGATCATTACCATCATTCCTAAAATAGAACTTAATATTAAAATTGGATATTCCATTTTGTTAATATTATTAATTTCAATATATTTTGAGGAAGTAAGCATCACAAAAATCCCAGACCCAATGGTCAATAATTTCATGAATGTTGCCAAACTATCAACTTTGTAACTATTATTAAAAATTGATAAATCTGAAACTTGGTAAAGATTTAATAATAAAGCAAACAGTATAATCAAACTAAGAGTTGTTAAATTATATATTAATTTTGAGCTATTATTTTTAAAAACCCCAAATAGAAGCAAGAACATTATTGTTAGTGATAAAAATATTTCAGGTAAGATTATTTCTAAATTTTCCATTATTTCTTTGCAATACTTTGTGTTAAATTTGTATTATAGTTATCTATCAAACTGGTTACAGATGTTTCAATTGAATTTATTAATGGCTCTGGATAAAATCCAAAAAATATAATTGGTATTGCTAATAAAAGAAGAATTAATAACTCAAATTTTTTTAGATCTTTCATACTTTTAATTTCTTCATGAATTATTTCGCCAAAAACAACTCTTTTGTACATCCAAAGTATGTATGCTGCTCCTAAAATAACACCTAAACTTGCAATAGTTGCAACTAGAAAACTTTTTTTGAATGTGCCCATTAGAATTAGAAATTCACCAATAAATCCACTTGTCCCTGGAAGTCCTAGAGAACCTAGGGCAAATATCATAAATACGATACCATATTTTGGCATCACAGTTACTAACCCACCATATTTTTTTATCAATCTTGTATGATTTCTATCGTAAACAACACCAACGCTTAAGAATAGAGCTGCCGATACCAATCCATGACTGATCATTTGAAATATACTGCCCTCAATGCCTTGTTGAGTCATGGTAAAAATTCCAAGTGTTACAAAACCCATATGCGCAACTGAAGAATAAGCAATCAACTTTTTCATATCTTCCTGCATTAGAGCAACTAAAGATGTGTAAATAATTGCAATCAAACTTAATGCGAAGACAAGTGGCACAAAATATTCAGAGGCTATTGGAAATAATCCAACAGAAAATCTTATAAATCCATACCCAGCCATTTTTAGTAATATTGCTGCAAGCAAAACAGATCCAGCAGTTGGTGCCTCAACGTGAGCATCTGGTAACCAAGTGTGCACCGGCCACATAGGTGTTTTTACTGCAAATGAACTAAAGAAAGCCAGCCATAAAAGTTTTTGATATTGTTCTCCAATTCCAATTTCATACAACTTTTCAACATCAGTTGTTCCAGATATCCAATAAATAGATATTATTGCAATCAACATTAAAACTGAACCTAGCAAGGTATATAAAAAGAATTTGAAGGCTGAATAAACTCTTCTTTCACCACCCCAGATACCGATAATTAGGAACATAGGTATTAAGCCACCTTCAAAAAATAAATAGAAAATTATTAAATCGAGGGAGCAGAAAACTCCAATCATTAGAGTTTCCATTATAAGTATTGCTATTAAAAAATCTTTTAAACGGTGTTTAATTGTTGAAATTACAGAAATTATACAAATTGGTGTTATAAAAGTTGTAAGTAAAATAAATAAAATTGAAATTCCATCAACTCCTACTTTATAGTTAATAAAACCAGATAACCATTCTCTATTTTCTACAAATTGAAAATTAATAGAAGATTTATCAAAAATTAACCAAAGATATATTGAGAGAATAAAGTTAGCTAATGATATGAATAATGCAACATATTTACTGCTTTGATATTTACTATTTGATGATTTCGTAAATAAAATAAATAGAGCACCAATTGTTGGTAATATTATTAAAGATGAAATGATTGGAAAGTCCATTATACTAAAATTAATAAAGTTAGTAAAACTGAGAAACCAAGAAGCATTATAAATGCATATTGGTAGATATATCCACTTTGAAATTTAACAGCTCTAGCTGAAAAATTTTTTATAACTTTAGATATTCCATCAGGGCCAAACCTATCAATAACTGACCCGTCAATTTGTTTCCATAAAAACTTTCCAATTCTTTTTGACGGATTTACAAAAATAAAGTCATAAAGTTCATCGAAATACCATTTCTTTTGTAAAAAAATATAAAGTGGTTTATTTATTTTAACAATTTCATCTACGACAGACAAATTTCTTACAAATAGATAAAATGATAATGGTATTGATATGACAACTAAAGATGGTGTTAAAAATAAAAACCAATTAGGTGGATGATCTGTACTTAATGGTTCAAGAAATTTAATTGAACTATTCCAAAATGCATAAGATAATTCTTTCCCAATAAATAGATCTTTAAATAGCATACCAGCAAAAATTGCACCAATTGCAAGAACAATAAGTGGTATAAGCATTGTTGGTGGTGACTCATGCATACTATCAATATTTATTTCTGAATTATTATAAGTGCCATGAAAAGTTTTAAAAATTAGTCTCCATGAATATATTGATGTTAAAAAAGCTGTGAAAATTCCAATGTAGGCTGCATACGTTCCAACATTGTTTCCACTTAAATATGCAAACTCAATAATTGCATCTTTTGAGTAAAATCCTGATAACAAAGGAAATCCAGTGAGCGCTAGGGTTCCAATTATCATTAAACTATATGTGTAAGGTAGTTTTTTCCAGACACCTCCCATTAAATTAATATTTTGCTCATCTTTAAACGAATGAATTACAGAACCAGAGCCTAAAAATAAAAGTGCTTTAAAAAAAGCATGAGTGAATAAATGAAACATTGCAACATTATATGCCCCAACACCTGCCGCAAAAAACATATACCCTAATTGACTGCAAGTTGAATATGCAATAATTTTTTTAATATCTGTCTGAACTAAAGCAACACTCGCAGCAAAAATTGCTGTTACCATTCCAATAATTGTTACAACAGATAAAGCTAATTCGGAGTATTCGTAAATTGGTGAACATCTTACAACCAAAAATACTCCAGCTGTTACCATCGTTGCGGCATGAATAAGTGCTGATACGGGTGTAGGACCTTCCATTGCATCTGGTAGCCATGTATGAAGTAAAAATTGTGCAGATTTACCCATTGCACCAACGAATAAAAGTAAACAAATTAAGTCTACAGAATTGATATTAAAACCAAGAAAATTTAATTTCTTATCTAATATATTTGGGATTTGTTGAAAAACTTCATTGTAGTTAACTGTACCAAATAAATAAAAAATTAAAAAAATACCTAAAGCAAATCCAAAATCCCCAACTCGGTTTACGATAAATGCCTTAATCGCCGCTTTATTTGCACTTTCTTTTTTAAACCAGAATCCGATTAAAAAGTATGAACATAATCCAACACCTTCCCAGCCAAAAAACAATTGTATAAAATTATCAGATGTAACAAGAGTTAACATTGCAAATGTGAATAATGATAAATAAGACATGAAACGTGACTTATGTGGATCATGAGACATGTAGCCAATTGAATATATATGGACTATAGCCGAGACCAATGTAACAACGACAAGCATAACTGCAGAAAGTGGATCAATATTTACTGACCAATTTACATTAAGACTTCCTGAATTTATCCATGTAGCAATAATTAAGTTTTCTGAGTATCCTGTGGCTATAACATTATACAAAACGATGATTGATAAAAAAGCTGATATGGAAACAAACAAACTTGTAACTAATTGGGATGCTTTATCTCCAATTAATTTTCCGAAAAATCCAGATATTATTGATGCGGCGAGTGGTAAAAATAAAATATAATATCCCATTTCATCCTTTTAAACTGTCAATCTCTTCAACTCTAATTGTTCCAGAATTCCTATAATAAATAACTATAATTGCTAATCCTATGGCAGCCTCAGCTGCAGCTACTGTTAATATAAATAGTGTAAAAACTTGACCACTGAGATCATTAATAAAAATCGAAAAGGAGACCAAGTTTATATTTACAGATAACAAAATTAACTCAATACTCATAAGAATAACAATAACGTTTTTTCTATTTAAAAAAATACCAACCACCCCAATAGTAAATATAATGGCAGCAAGAGTTAAATAATGACCGAGACCAATACTAAGCATCTATTTTAACTCCCTTTTTTGTTTCTACATCTATCAATTCAACACCCTCGTTTCTTTCTCTGGAAATTTGTCTTAAATAGCTTTGTGTTTTTACGCCAGATCTTTTTCTAAAAGTGAGGACAATTGCTCCAATCATAGCAACTAAAAGAACCATTCCTGATAATTGAAATAAGTGCACGTAATCAGTGTAAATAACATTACCTAATGACTGGGTATTTGTTAAATTTAAATTCAGATTAATATTAATAGAATCTTGAAGTTCAGCTTTGTACTTCCATCCACCAATAACAATTAGCAATTCTGAAAAAATCACTAAACTTACTAAGAGACCTATGGGTATATGAGAGCTACTATCGCTTGCTACAAACCACTCATTTTTCTGCTGAGCAACATTCAACATCATAACTACAAAAAGAAATAAAACTGCAACTGCCCCTACATAGACAATTAACATTATCATTCCTAAAAATTCTGCTCCTATCATAATAAAAAGACAAGATATGCTTATAAAATCTAAGATTAAAAAAAAAACTGAGTGAACAGTATTTCTTGAAACTGTCACCATTATTGCTGAAACAATTGCGATCAAAGAAAAAATATAAAAAACAACTGCGTGTGCTATCATTTAGTTATCGATGAGAACTGTCAGCATTAATATTTGCTGCCAAAATACTTTCCCATCTGTCTCCATTTTCTAATAACTTTTCTTTGTTATAATAAAGTTCTTCTCTTGTTTCTGTGGCAAATTCAAAATTTGGTCCTTGCACTATAGCGTCTACAGGGCAAGATTGTTCACACAATCCACAATATATACATTTAAGCATATCAATATCATATCTGGTCGTTTTACGACTACCATCTGATCTTTCCTGCGATTCAATAGTAATTGCTTGTGCTGGGCAAACTGCTTCACATAATTTACACGCTATACATCTTTCTTCTCCATTCGGATATCTTCTTAAAGCATGCTCACCTCTGGCTCGTGGGCTAACAGAACCTTTTTCAAATGGATAATTTATTGTTTTTTTTTGTCTAAAAGACTCTTTTATTGCTATTAATAATCCTGTTACAAAATCAATCATTAATATTGTTTTAAAAAATCTTTTTATTTTCATTTTAATTTCCTGGTAATAGATCAAAATACATTAAATATCCTGCTGTTAATACCACCCAAGTTAAAGATAAAGGCAAGAAAACTTTCCAACCAAGTCTCATTAATTGATCATATCTATATCTCGGAACAATTGCTTTTACTAAAGCGAACAAGATAAATAATAACAAAATTTTAAGTATTAACCACATTGGTGATGGGATAACATTAAATGGAAATATATTTATAGGTGACAACCATCCACCTAAGAATAAGATAGATCCTAATGCACACATTAATAGAATATTAGCATATTCACCTAACCAGAACATTGCATACATCATTCCAGAATATTCAGTTTGATACCCTGCAACAAGTTCTGCTTCGGCTTCCGGTAAATCAAAAGGTGGTCTATTTGTTTCAGCTAATGCTGAGATAAAAAATATAACAAACATTGGAAATAGTGGAATTATATACCAAACATTTTCCTGTGCTTTTACAATGTCAGATAAATTTAACGATCCTACACACAATAGTACATTGATAATTATTATTCCGATTGATACTTCATAAGAAACCATTTGAGCAGCAGATCTTATTGCTCCTAGAAATGGATACTTTGAATTAGATGCCCATCCTCCCATTATAATTCCATAAACTCCTAAGGACGATACGGCAAATAAATATAGTATTCCTACATTAATATCCGCAAGAACAAAATCTTCACTAAAAGGTATTACAGCCCATGATATTAAGGCAAGTGTCATTGTTATAATTGGGGCTAAAATAAAAATAACTTTGTTTGAGCTAGCAGGAATTATAATTTCTTTGAAAATATATTTTAAAGCATCAGCTAAAGATTGTAGTAAACCAAATGGTCCAACAACATTTGGGCCTCTTCTTTTTTGCACAAACGCCCAAACTCGTCTATCTAGCCAAACTATCATTGCAACAGAAACTAAAACAGGCACAAGTAGCATTAAAATTTTAAGAACTTCTGAAAAAAGAATTGAAGCGTACTCTGGCATTATCCCTCAGTCCCTGTTTTTTTAAAATTTGTTCTTAAACTTTTACACTCACCCATTGTTTTTGATGCCCGAGCAATAACATTAGAATGGTAATAATCAATATTATCTATAAGAATTTTTTCATCCAAAAATTCATAATTTGGAGTTTGAAATTTTTTATTTGAAGGATTTATTTTTAAAAAGTTTAACATTGCATTATCTAGATCCTCTTTTTTCTCATAAAGTTTTTTTCTTTTGATAGATGATGCTAATTCATTAACTATTATCCAATCTTCTTTTGCATCTCCTGGAGGATAAGAAGATTTATATGATTTCTGTATTTTTCCCTCTAAATTAGCAAAGTATCCATCTTGTTCTGTAAAAGCTGCAGCTGGTAATATTATATCTGCTAAAGAAGCACCTTTATCTCCATGACTTCCTATATAAATAATAAATTCATTTTTCTTTTGAAATTTTAAATTGTCTTGACCAAATAAAAAAAGCACTTCTATTTCATTGTTATGAATTTTTATAAGTGTTTGATTAGATCCATCGTTAGAGCTTAGAACATTCAAATAATATGACCCAACTGTAGAGGCATTATTTGACAGTATATTTAATGAATTCCATTCTTCATTAATTTTATTTTTGCTTTGAAGATATTTTTTTAACTCTTCAAATATATAAATAGATGAATTCAGTTTTAATGCTGATTGACCAATTATAAAAATAGGCTTTTTTGAATTATAAATCTCCTCGGAAATTTTGTGAGTGTGATTTACTATATCTTTAATTGTTTTTGTTGAGTTTTCTAAAATTTTATAAGGATAGGTTAAATCACCAACATCTCCTAAAGAATAAATTTGTGTTTTATTTTTAATATAATTCTTCCTGATCCTAGAATTAAGTATTGTTGCTTCAAATCTTGGATTTGCACCCACTAAAATAATTAAATCAGACTCTTCAATTCCTTCAATTTTAGAATTAAATATAAAGTTTTCTCTTTCTGATGCATTTACATAAAAATTATCGGATCTTGAGTCTAGATTTTCTGACCTTATTGTTTTTTCAAAGAAATCTTTTAATGCAAACATTGTTTCCATATTTGTCATATCGCCTGTCAAAGCTGCAATTTTATCAGATTGAGTTTCAGAAATTTTTTCAAAAATTTTTGTATAAGCCTCTTTCCATGAAATTTTTTCAAATTTTTTATTTCTCTTTATATAAGGTGTATCTAACCGTTGATTTTTTAGACCATCACATGCATATCTAGTTTTATCAGAAATCCATTCTTCATTTATTTCCTCATTTATCCTAGGTAATACTCTTTTTACTTCCCAGCCATAAGTGTCAACTCTTATATTTGAGCCAACTGCGTCCATAACATCTATAGTTTCAGTTTTTTTTAGTTCCCATGGCCTTGCTTCAAAAACATAAGGTTTTGATGTAAGTGCTCCAACAGGACATAGATCAATTACATTAGCTGATAACTCTGACTCCATAGCTTTTTCTAAGTAAGTGGTGATTTGCATATCTTCACCTCTTCCTATTGCGCCTAGCTCAGGAACACCTGCAACTTCAGTTGCAAATCTTACACATCTAGTACAATGTATACATCTTGTCATCTGGGTTTTTATCAAAGGACCCATATATTTTTCAGGAACGTACCTTTTGTTTTCTTTAAATCTACTTTTATCAATTCCATAGAACATAGACTGGTCTTGCAAGTCACATTCTCCACCTTGATCACAAACAGGACAATCTAAAGGGTGATTTGCTAATAAAAATTCCATAACACCTTTTCTTGATTTCTCAACTTTTTCAGTATTTGTTCTTATTACCATTCCATCAGCTGCAGGCATTGCACATGAAGCTACGGGTTTTGGAGATTTTTCCATTTCTACTAGACACATTCTACAGTTTCCAGCAATTGACAATTTTTCGTGATAACAAAATCTAGGAATTTCTACTCCTGCCTGTTCACAAGCTTGAAGAACTGTCAAACCTTCTTCAACTTCAATATCAATTTCATTAACTTTTAATTTAAGCATTTTCTTTTTCCAAAAGATGTTGATCTACTAAATAAGGAACTTCTTTTTTTCTTTGAATTAATGGATCATATTTATTTCTCTCTAAAATTTCATCTTTAAAATTTCTTATTAAACCTTGTACTGGCCATGATGAACCTTCACCAAATGCACAAATTGTATGTCCCTCAATTTGTTTTGTGACATCCATTAACATATCAACCTCGTCTCTAGTTGCCTCACCTTTTGCCATTCTTTCTAACATTCTCCACATCCAGCCTGATCCTTCTCTACAAGGAGTACATTGTCCACAGCTTTCGTGTTTATAAAATCTGGCAATCCTTGCCATACATTTAATTATGTCTTGATCTTTATTAATAACAACAATACCAGCAGTTCCAAGCCCAGTTTTATTTTCGACACAAGCGTCAAAATCCATTTTTATAGTATCACAAACTTCTCTTGGTAATAAAGGCATTGAGGATCCACCAGGTATAACAGCTTTTAAATTATCCCAGCCTCCGACAACTCCCCCCGCATGTTTCTCAATTAAATCTTTTAAAGGTACACCCATTTCTTCCTCAACATTGCATGGATTGTTAACATTTCCTGATATACAAAAAATTTTAGTTCCTGTATTTTTTTCTCTACCTAAAGAAGAGAACCATTTACCTCCTCTTCTTAATATTGTTGGAACTACTGCAATTGTTTCAACATTATTAATAATTGTTGGACAGCCATACAAACCTATCAATGCTGGAAAAGGTGGTTTTAGTCTTGGTTGACCTTTGTTTCCTTCTAAACTTTCTAAAAGCGCAGTTTCCTCTCCACATATATATGCGCCAGCTCCATAGTGAATGAATATATCAAAATCCCATCCTGTTGATGATGCATTTTTCCCAATTAATCCATTGCTATATGCTTCATCAATAGCTTTTTGAAGTTTTTGACCTTCATTAAAATATTCACCTCTTATATAAATGTAGCAGGTATGGGCGTTGACTGCGTATGAAGCTATAAGACATCCCTCTATTAATTTATGGGGTTCAAATCTTAAAATATCTCTATCTTTACACGTTCCTGGTTCAGACTCGTCAGCATTTATAACCAAATAATGAGGTTTCGAACCTACTTCTTTGGGGGCAAAAGACCATTTCAAACCTGTTGGAAAACCTGCTCCACCACGACCACGCAATTGAGAGGTTTTAATTTCTTCAATTATCCAACTTCGACCTTTATTAAAAATTTTCTTAGTTTCTAACCAGTCTCCACGTTTTTTAGCAGAGTCCAATTCTGCTCCAAAGTCGTTGTATAAATTTTGAAATATTCTGTCTTCGTCTTTAAGCATTTTTATTACTCAATAAAGTCTTTCTAATATTTTCAGGCTCTGAACTTAATCTTCCTCTGTATGAGCCAGGTTTTGGTTTCTGATTTTTATTAATTTGATCTATAATTTTACTAAATTTTTCCTCATCTAAATCCTCAAAATAATCGTCATTAATTTGAACCATTGGAGAATTAACGCAAGCTCCTAAACATTCAACTTCCATCCATGATGATTTACCATTTTTAGAAATTTCAGACTCGTTTTCAGAAATTTTTTTTTTACAAACATCTACTAATTTATATGCTCCTCTAATCATACATGGGGTTGTTGTACATACTTGAAAAAAATATTCTCCTACAGGAGTTAAATTATACATACTATAGAAGGTTGCGACTTCATAAACTTTTATGTAAGGCATATCTAACATCTTCGCTATATATTTCATTGCTGATAAAGGTATCCAGTTATTATTTTGTTTCTGGGCAATATAAAGTAAAGCCATTACAGCACTTTTTTGTTTACCTTTTGGATAATTTGTAATTATTTTTTCAGCTTCTTTTAAATTTTTGCTATCAAATTCAAAATTATCTGGTTGATTTTTTGAAATTTTTTTTAGACTCATCTATCAACCTCTCCAAATACTATATCCATAGAACCTAATACTGCTGGCACATCTGCCAACATGTGACCTTTAATTAAATAGTCCATGGCTTGAAGATGAGAAAATCCTGGAGCTCTTATTTTGCATTTGTAGGGTTTGCTAGATCCATCAGAAATTAAATAAACTCCAAACTCTCCTTTTGGCGCCTCAACAGCTGTATAAATTTCATCTTCATCTACTCTGTAACCTTCTGTAAAAAGTTTAAAGTGATGAATTAAAGCCTCCATGGACTGCTTTATCTCTTTTTTTGGTGGTGGACTTATCTTTCCATCGTTTGTTTTAATTGGTCCTTTTGGTAAATTTGTAAGACATTGATTGATAATATTTACACTCTCTCTCATCTCCTCAATTCTGCACAAATATCTATCATAACAATCACCATTTTTTCCAACAGGAATTTTAAATTCAAGTTGTTCATAACAATCATAAGGCTGAGATTTTCTTAAATCCCATGGAACTCCAGATCCTCTTAGCATTACACCTGAAAAGGAATAATCGAGTGCGTCTTGTTTAGAAACTATACCTATATCAACGTTTCTTTGTTTAAATATTCTGTTATCAGTTAACAATGTTTCAAGATCATCTATAATTTTGGGAAATTTTTTACAAAACTCAGCTATTTCTGAATCTAAACCCTTTGGTAGATCTTGATGTACTCCACCAGCTCTAAAATAATTAGCGTGTAATCTTGAGCCTGAAACCTTTTCATAAAATCCCATTAATGTTTCTCTTTCCTCAAAACCCCAAAGTGTTGGGGTAAGAGCTCCTACATCCATTGCTTGAGTTGTTACATTTAATATATGGCTTAAAATTCTACCTATTTCACAAAAAATTACTCTTATATATTGGGCTCTTGCAGGAACATTTATTTTTAAGATTTTTTCAATTGCTAATGCAAATGCATGCTCTTGATTCATAGGTGCAACATAATCAAGTCTATCAAAGTAAGGTACTGCTTGTGCGTAAGTTTTATTTTCAATTAATTTTTCTGTACCTCTGTGTAACAATCCAATGTGTGGATCTGCCTTTTCAACTACCTCGCCATCTAACTGAAGTATTAATCTTAATACACCATGAGCAGCGGGATGCTGAGGGCCAAAATTTAAATTTAGTTTTTTTACTTCTTTTGCCATTATTCTTTAGTTTGTTCTTTTATGTATTTTGTTCCTTCCCAAGGGCTTTCATAATCAAAATTTCTATAATTTTGCTCTAATTTAACAGGTTCATAAATTACCTTTTTATCTTCTTCGCTATATCGAACTTCATTGTGACCTGTTAAAGGGAAATCTTTTCTTAAAGGATGACCTTTAAATCCATAGTCTGTAAGAATTCTTCTTAAATCAGGATGATCTTTAAATTCTACACCATACATATCAAAAACTTCTCTCTCCATCCAATTAGCTGAAGGAAATATCGAGGTTAAAGAAGATAAAATTTCACCTTCTTTTATATCAAATTCAATTTTTATCCTTGAATTTTTTTCGTGACTTAAAAGTAAATAAACCATTTTAAATCTTTTATCTCTCTCAGGATAATCAACTGCAGTTATATCAATTAATTGTTTGAATTTTGTAGATGAATGAGTTTTTAAGAAAATCATTACTTCAATTAAATTATTATCCTCGATACAAATGTTAATTTGATCATGTTTAATTTTCGAAGATAAAATTTTTGTTGTTAATTCCGAGTTAATAGCCTTTTCAAGACTTTCCAAATTTTCCATTGAATTTTATCTTTCTAGTGAACCTTTGTTCCTAATCTTTTTTTGCAATTGCATTATTCCATACAAAAGCGCTTCTGCAGAGGGCGGGCAACCAGGCACATAAACATCTACAGGCACAATCTTATCACAACCACGTACTACAGAGTAAGAGTAATGATAATAACCTCCTCCATTTGCACAACTGCCCATTGAAATAACGTATCTTGGTTCAGGCATTTGATCATAAACTTTTCTTAAGGCTGGTGCCATTTTATTTGTTAAAGTTCCTGCAACTATCATCACATCTGATTGTCTTGGTGAGGCTCTTGGAGCTGCTCCAAATCTCTCTAAATCATATCTAGGCATTGAGGTTTGCATCATTTCTACAGCACAACAAGCAAGTCCAAATGTCATCCAATGTAGTGAACCAGTTCGAGCCCAATTAACTAGGTTGTCTAGTGAGGTAGTAATAAAACCATTATCACTAAAATCTTGAGCTAATTGTTTAAACTCATCAGGTATTTGATCTTTTCTTTGCTCTAAATTCATTTTACTCCCAATCAAGTGCTCCTTTTTTCCATTCGTAAATAAACCCTACAGTCAAAATAAATAGCTATCTCCAAATCAAATATTATAAAAAGTATCGCCACTAGATAAAATCTAACATCAAATTCCATTCGTGAGTCATTGAAAGGCTCAAAACCGCATTCATATGCAGATAATTTCTCTGGATCTGGTTTTTTAGGAGATGCCAAGTAATTAATTGCAACAAAAGCCATACTTAAACCTAGTGCAATCACAAGGAACAGTATTATTGATAAGTAATCTTTTAAAAATTCCGCAAGCATCGTGAATCTATATAGCACCTTTTATATCAACTAAAAGAGCAGATAGGTCACATTTTTAGTGTCAAATAGTATTGATTTTATTGGTGGCGGGAGTGAAGGGACTCGAACCCTCGGCCCCGTGCGTGACAGGCACGTGCTCTAACCAACTGAGCTACACCCCCATAATTTTGGTGGGCAGTAAAGGACTCGAACCTTTGACCCCCTCGGTGTAAACGAGATGCTCTACCAACTGAGCTAACCGCCCAAAATCTTGGTACTAATACATCAACCAAATAATAATGTAAATTGTTTATTACTGAATACTAGCTTGAGATTTGTCGTCTTTTTTAGTCTCTGATATTTTTTCAACTTCGTTCCACTCTACTGGTTTAAGCTCTTTTGTTAAAGCTAATTTTAGCACCTCATGTGCAGACTCTACTGGTATGATATTTATATCTTCTTTAACTTTTTGTGGAACATCTGCCAGATCTTTCTCATTTTCTTTTGGAATTAAAACTTTTTTAACACCAGCACGATGAGCAGCTAATAATTTTTCTTTTAAACCACCTATTGCCAAAACTTGACCTGTTACAGTAACTTCTCCTGTCATAGCTATTTCTCTATTTACAGGAATATTAGTTATAGATGATACTATTGATGTTACCATTGCAATCCCAGCAGAAGGTCCATCTTTAGGAGTCGCTCCCTCTGGCACGTGGATATGAAAATCTTTTTTCTCAAACAAAGGAGGAATTATTCCATACTCTAAACTCTTCGATCTTACAAAAGATTTTGCAGCTTTAACAGATTCTTGCATAACATCACCAAGCTTTCCAGTAATTTGCATTCTTCCCTTTCCTGGCATATTTACAGTTTCTATTTTTAGAATTTCTCCACCAAACTCTGTCCAAGCTAATCCAATTACAATTCCCGTCTTATTTTCCGACTCTAACTCACCAAACTTGAATTTTTTAATTCCTAAAAAGTCAGAAACATTTTTTGCGTTTACATCAACTTTTTTTTCTTCGTTATTTACAACTTTTTTTACCACTTTTCTTGTGACTTTAGATATTTCTCTTTCAAGATTTCTGACACCTGATTCTCTTGTGTAACTTCTTATTATCTCTTTAATAGTTCCATCTTCTAAATTCATTTCTCCTTCTTTAACCCCATTATCTTTTATCTGTTTTGGTAGAAGGTATTTATTAGCGATATTGATTTTTTCATCCTCTGTATATCCTGGAATTCTTATGACTTCCATTCTATCTAAAAGAGGAGGTAAAATGTTAAGGGTATTAGCAGTCGTAACAAACATTACATCTGATAAATCGTAATCAACTTCTAAATAATGATCGTTAAAAGTTGTATTTTGCTCAGGGTCTAAGGCTTCTAATAAAGCTGAGGATGGATCTCCTCTATAATCATTTCCAATTTTATCTATTTCATCTAACAAAAATAATGGATTTTTTGTTCCAGCTTTTTTCATCATTTGAATAATTTTTCCAGGAAGTGACCCAATATACGTTCTTCTATGACCCCTTACTTCAGCTTCATCTCTAACACCGCCTAATGACATTCTTACAAACTGTCTGTTTGTTGCTTTTGCTATAGATTTTCCTAATGAAGTTTTTCCAACACCTGGGGGGCCTACTAAACAAAGAATTGGACCTTTAATCTTATCCATTCTTTTTTGGACTGCTAAAAATTCAATAATTCTCTCTTTTACTTTTTCTAATCCAAAATGATCTTCATCTAATATTTTTAAAGCTTTATTTAAATCGATATCAACTTTATCTTTTTTAAACCATGGAATATCTATCATCCAATCTAGATAATTTCTAACTACTGTAGCTTCAGCTGACATTGGGCTCATATTCTTTAGTTTTTTAAGTTCAGCCATACACTTTTTCTCAACTTCCTTAGGCATTTTAGCTTTTTGAATTGATTTCTTTAGGCTTGTAGTTTCGTCTTTGCCATCTTCGATTTCACCAAGTTCTTTTTGAATAGCTTTTAGCTGCTCATTTAAATAATATTCTCTTTGGGTTTTCTCCATTTGTGTTTTAACACGACCTCTAATTCTCTTCTCAACACCGATAATACTTGTCTCATTTTCCATTATTTTGATAACACCATTCAATCTTTTTTTAACATCTAATGTTTCAAAAATTTGTTGTTTTTCAGAAATAGTGGCATTTAAGTGAGATGCAATATTGTCTGCAATTTTTGATGGATCTTTAAGTTGTTTAATGTTGTTTATGGTTTCTGTTGAAACTTTTTTATTAATAGAAGTTAGTTTTTCTAATCTTCTTACAGCTGTTAGTGCAAGAGGAAGTAGATCTTCATCTTTAACTAAAATATCCTTTTGATACTCAAATGTGCAAGAAATAAATTTTTCATCATCTTTAAAATCAACGAGTTTTACTCTTTTAATTCCCTCAACTAGAACTTTGACTGTCCCATCAGGTAATTTTAATAATTGTAAAATGTTACTTTCGCATCCGTATGAGAACACATCATTTTTTTTTGGGTCGTCTACCTCTGAATTTTTTTGAGTTACTAAGACAATTTTCTTATCACCTTTCATCACTTCATTTAGGGCTGTAATAGATTTATCTCTACCAACGAATAAAGGTATGACCATGCTAGGAAAGACAACTATGTCTCTCAAAGGTAATAACGGTTGTGTAACTTTAACTTCCATACGGCAAATATGGATATTAAATAATATATTGCAATAGAAAATAGTTCTTTATTAACTAGTTTTTAAGCCGCTGAAGTCTTATCAGACTTAGATTTGTTCTTGGAATGTACGATAACAGGTTGTGAAACACCTTTCGCCGCACCAGAATCGATGATTACTTCCTCTATATTTTCCTGACTAGGTAAATCAAACATCGTTTTTAACAAAATATTTTCAAGTATTGATCTTAATCCTCGCGCACCTGTTTTTTTACTTATTGCTTTATTAGCTATATCTTTAACTGCTTGATCTTTAAAGGTAAGTTTTACTCCTTCAAGTTTAAATAGTTCCTGATATTGCTTTATTAAAGAATTTTTTGGTTCTAATAAAATTTTAACTAATGATTTTTCATCTAAATCTTCTAATGTTGCTGTAATTGGAAGTCTGCCAATAAATTCGGGTATCAAACCGTATTTTAATAAATCTTCTGGTTCAAGATTTTTCATCCATTCTCCAGTTTTTTTATCTTCAATACTTTTCACCTCTGCACCAAAACCAATAGATGAACCTTTGTCTCTTTGAGAAATTATTTTATCTAAACCAGCAAACGCACCCCCACAAATAAATAATATATTAGTTGTATCTACTTGAAGAAATTCTTGTTGTGGATGTTTTCTACCACCTTGAGGAGGAACACTGGCAACTGTACCTTCCATTATTTTTAATAAAGCTTGTTGAACGCCTTCACCTGAAACATCTCTAGTAATAGATGGATTTTCAGATTTACGACTGATTTTATCAACTTCATCAATATAAACTATTCCTCTTTGAGCTTTTTCAACATTGTAATCTGCAGCTTGTAAAAGTTTTAGAATAATATTTTCAACATCCTCACCAACGTAACCTGCTTCAGTTAAGGTTGTTGCATCTGCCATTGTAAATGGAACATCTAATATTCTTGCTAATGTTTGAGCGAGTAATGTTTTACCACAACCAGTTGGTCCAACTAGCATTATATTTGATTTTGATAGCTCAACTGTTTTGCTTGTTTTATTTTCGTAGTTCAATCTTTTGTAATGATTATGAACAGCAACTGACAAAACTTTTTTTGCGTGATCTTGACCAATTACATAATCGTCTAAAACTGTACAAATTTCTTTTGGTGATGGTAAACCATCTTGATGTTTAACAAATGTATCTTTGCTCTCCTCTTTAATAATATCCATACAAAGCTCAACACATTCATCACAAATAAAAACAGTTGGACCTGCAATTAATTTTCTAACCTCGTGCTGGCTTTTCCCACAAAAAGAACAGTAAAGAATATTTTTATTATTACTCATAATTTTTTATATCGAATCAATTTTAATACTTTATTACAATTAACTCTTCTTAATCAAGTGGAGGTTGTGGATTAACTAGATATAGTTGTTTATTCTCTCTTCTCTACTACTTTATCTATTAATCCGAAATCTTTTGCATTATCTGGGGTCATGAAATTATCTCTTTCTAATGCAGATTTAATTTCATCAACTGACTTTCCTGTATGTTTTGAATAAATTTCATTTAATCTTTTTTTCAAAGATAAAACTTCATTAGCATGTATTTCTATATCTGTAGCTTGACCTTGAAATCCTGCTGATGGTTGATGAACCATAATTCTTGAATTTGGAAGTGAAAATCTTTTTCCTTTTGCGCCTGCTGCTAATAAAAAAGACCCCATGCTAGCAGCCTGTCCGATACATAAAGTGTTAACTTCTGGTTTAATATATTGCATAGTATCATATATACCTAATCCAGCAGTTACCAATCCGCCTGGGCTGTTTATATATAAAGATATTTCTTTTTTTGGATCTTCACTTTCTAAAAATAATAATTGCGCTGTTACTAATGAAGCAACGGTATCGTTAATTGGCCCTACTACAAAAACAATTCTTTCTTTTAAAAGTCTTGAGTAAATATCATAAGCTCTTTCACCTCTACTGGATTGTTCCACAACCATAGGGACAAGAGTATTAAGCTGCTCGGATAATTTTGATGTCATAAGTTGATTCGATTTTACTTATACAACTTGTGATTACTTTTTGCTAACCTTTTTTGCTTGGACTTTTTTCTTTGCGGGGGTTTTGGGTTTTTTAGAAACTGTTTCTTTATTTTCTTTTACTTTTGTTTTTTTTTCATCAGTGCTTTGTTTTGCTAATTTCTCTTGCTCTTTTAAGTTTTTTTCGTTTTCAGCTTTTAATATCTTTTCGGCCTCATCTTTAGAAATTTGTTTTTTGTTTACTTTTGCTGATTTTTTTATTTCATTGATGATTTTTTCCTCATAAATCGATCCTCTAATACCATCAATTGCTGATGGATTTTTTTCATAATACTCTTTTACCATTTTTTCTTGACCTGGCATCATTCTAAATTGTTTTTGAATTTCAGCATTCACTTCATCTTGAGAAACTTTAATATTATTTTTTTCTCCAAAAGCATTTAAAATTAAACCAGTTTTAATTCTTTTTTGAGCCTGTTCTTCAAGAGATTTCTTATTTTTCTTTAATTCATCTTCCTTCATTCCTTGGGATAAAATCTGAACTTCTTGTTCAATTAAATTCTGAGGAAGATCATCTAATTTTTGTTTTTCTATTTGTTCTAAAATCTGTTTTTTAGATATTAAATCAAGTGAATTTTTAAACTCATCATTTATTTGTTTTGATATTAATTCTTTTAAATTATTTAAATCTGTAGCACCTAATGTTTTTGCAAAATCATCATTAATTTTTACATCTTCAGGAATTTTTACAGAATTAATTTTACAGTCAAATACTGCTTTTTTATTTATTAATTCTTTTTTTGGAAAGTTTTCTGGAAGATTTACTTCAACTTTTTTAGTGTCATTTTTTTTTACTCCTTCCAATTGTTTATCAAAGCCTTTGATAAACAAATCTTTGCCAAGCACTAATTGTGTATTCTTTCCTTCATTTCCTTCAAAGTCATTACCATCAACTGTTGCTTTATAATCAAACGCTACTAAGTCTTTAGTTTTTGCAGCGTATTTTTCATCTGCTTCTTTAAAATTATTTTGGCTCTTTGCAATTTGATCAATTCTTTTATCTGTTTCGGTATTGTCAATTTTCACCTCATAATCATCTACTTTGATTTTGTTGATAGATGAAACATCTATATTTGGTAATTCTGTTACAGTAATTATATATTCTAAGTCTTTTCCTTCTCCAAAAGATTTTAAATCAATTTTAGGCTGTCCAGCTGGTTTAATTTTATTCTCTTCAAGCGCTTTTGTAGTTGTATCTTTTAAAACTTTATCAATAACTTCTCCATAAACAGCTTTACCAAACTGTCTTTTAAGAATTTCTGTTGGAACTTTTCCAGGTCTAAATCCTTTCAGAACCACGTCTTTTCTAATTTCATCGTACTTTTCATCCATATATCCGGAGATGGTTTTTTTATCGATGAAGACTTTTAGATCTTTCTGTAAACCTTTTTTATTTTCTACTGTTACTTTCATAATTTTAAATGGTAGGGCGAAAAGGACTCGAACCTTCACCGATTGCTCGACTGGTTCCTAAGACCAGCGCGTCTACCAATTCCGCCATCGCCCCAGTTAAATTATGCAGTTTTATATATTATTGAACTAATTTGTCCAATCCGAATAATAGTGTAAAAGTATAAAAATATTAAAAAAATTATGGTTGTTTCGCCTTGTATCAGTATATGTAGAACAGACCCGGTAACTGGTTATTGTTATGGCTGTGCTAGAAACAATGAAGAAAAAAGAATTTGGAAAGATCCAGCTACAACTGATGAGTGGAAAAATAAAAATCTTAAAGAAATTCAAGAACGAATGAATGGATGGCAATTAGAAAGTTTTAAAGAGTCTTATGATCACAAGGTAAATAATGGAATGTCATTATTTAAAAAGAATTTAATAAAATGAATAAAACAAATTTAGCAATTATAATTTATGTTATAGGTATTATTATTGGCATGTTTATATTAGATATATGGAGTGCTGAAACTAGTCCTAAAGCTATTTTAGGAATGATTTGGACAGCTCTTTTTGCAATAGCTTTATATTACGCTGAAAAAAAAGAAAATTAATTTAATTTTAAATTATTTTTTAGTTGAAGAATTCGATTTCGTATTTTTAATATTTTTTCTTTTGAATGGATTATTAGAGTTAGAAGAAAAATTATTTTTAAATCGTGCGTAGTTTTGCTTTTGCGCTTGTTTCATTGCTCTTTTTGAAGACATAATTTAATTATACTCACATTGTCTCAATTGATCCAATAATTTTGTAATTTTTATCAGAAACAACTATTTCACCCGAGCTTACTGCTATATTTAACATCGATGAAATAACGACATAATGTGTAACTAGAATTAAATTTTTATTACTTTTCCAGTTTTTTATATATTTCTTAAGATCCTTAATTTGTCTTTTCTCATTTTTAGCAAATTTTGTAGAATAAAAAGAATTTAATGCATCAAATGTTTCAAAATCATTAAAGGCAAATTTTGCAGTATCTTTACACCTACACCACTCGCTCGATAAAACTTTATCAATTTTAATTTTTTTTGTTTTAAAAAATTCTCCAATAAATTTTGATTGAGTAATGCCCTCATCGTTTAAATTTCTTTGTGTAGAACAATCATTTATATTAAAGTTTTCTGGATCACCTCCGCCAGGTGCATAAGCATGTCTAATAAATATTATTTTACCACCCTCTTCTAAACTTTCTAAAATTTTATCCTCAGAAAATACTTGGTTTGAAAATACTAAAGATATAATGATTAATAAAAATAATTTAAATATTTTCATTTTATGAAAAAAAATTTTAATAAACTTAATAATTCTATTATTAAATGTATCAAATGCAAAAGACTAGTTAATTTTAGAACGAAAATTTCTATTCAAAAACGAAAACAATTTATTAATGAAAAATATTGGGGAAAGCCAATTACAGGCTATGGAGACACAAATGGAAAAATTTTGCTTGTTGGATTAGCACCAGCAGCTCATGGTGGAAATAGAACAGGAAGGGTTTTTACAGGAGATAAATCATCAGATTTTTTATACAAGTGTTTACACAAAGTAAAAATCGCTAATCAACCAAACTCAGATTATCTTGATGATGGACTGAAATTAAAAAACGCATTTATTACTACTGCTTTGAAATGTGTTCCGCCTGAGGATAAACCGTTAAAAAAAGAATTAGATCAATGTTTTAAATACTTTAATCAAGAAATAAATTTTCTTAAAGACCTTAAAGTTATAGTTGCTCTAGGAAAAATTGCATTTGATGCTTG
>LUMC01000036.1_pt1 | contig 27714 bp, 27 predicted proteins | sample 729671 | NCBI WGS metagenome assembly LUMC01 (sample SAMN03860273, study PRJNA289734) | marine metagenome | biome: seawater column; feature: ocean; material: water; isolation source: Red Sea water column Station 91 - depth 10m | place: Saudi Arabia: Red Sea | collected 2011-10-15 | depth 10 m | reverse complement strand
TTTATCATCCTAGGGGATATGTGAAACCTGAAGATGGTGGTGCAATGGTTGAGTATGATGCAATTGTAAATCATGTAACAATGTGGAATGTGGCTGTTGAAAGACAAATCCAAGTTAAAGGTCCTGATGCAGAAAAATTTGTTGATTATGTAATCACAAGAGATGCAACAAAAATTTCACCAATGAGAGCAAGATACGTTATATTATGTAACGCTTATGGTGGGGTTTTAAATGATCCAATTCTTTTAAGAATTTCTAAAGATGAGTTTTGGTTTTCATTATCAGACTCTGATATTGGTATGTATTTACAAGGTGTTAATGCAGACGGAAGATTTAATTGCACCATTCAAGAAATCGATGCATGTCCTGTTCAAATACAAGGTCCAAAATCAAAAGCTTTGATGAAAGATTTGTTAGGTGATCAAGTTGATTTAGAAAATATGCCGTTTTATGGTTTAGCTGAAGTTAAAGTTGCTGGACGAAGTTGTGTAATTTCTCAATCAGGATTTTCTGGAGAAGCTGGTTATGAGATATATTTAAGAGATGCAACTTTATATGCTGATGACATGTGGAATGCTGTGCTTGAAGCTGGAAAAAAACACCAGCTTATGGTTATTGCACCTGCTCACCACAGAAGAATCCAAGCTGGTATTTTGTCTTGGGGGCAAGATATGGATATGCAACATAACCCTTATCAATGTAACTTAGGCTATCAGGTCTCGTTATCAGGAAAGGGTGAATGGAACAAAACTTCTGATTACGTTGGTAAAGCTGCACTTGAAAAAATGGCCTGTTGAAGATTATGCACCTGACTTTTGGTTGATTTCACCAGAAAGTGGTGGAGATCCCGTAGGTTTTATTACTTCGCCTTGGTATCATCCAGAGAAAAAACAAAATATAGCAATGGGATATGTGCCATTTGATGGAACATTAAATGCAAATGGGTTTCCAAAAGGTAAGGTCGGAACTAAATATAAAGTTCATTTACCCGAAAAATACTCTGATACTCCAGGTAAACCTGTAGATGCAGTTATTGTTGATATTCCATTTAAAGAATCTTTCAACGCTAATACAAGAGAAGTTTCAAAAGGTTAATCTGATTTTGGGGGAGTTTACTCCCCCATCATCTAAAATGACAAAAGGTTTCTTAATAGTAATTTGCATTCTTATAGCTATTGCTTTAATAATATTCCCATTAATCGTATCTTACAAAGAGCAAAAAAATAAAAAAAAATAAATGTTCGGTGAATTTCTAAGTATTATTTTAAGATCTATCAAACTAGATAAATCACTTTATTCCGATAATAAAAATTTTGGTGAAGCCTCAGTTTATTTTGCGGGTATCATTATGATTTTAGATGGAATAGCTGGTGCGGTTGCTGCAAACACAGTTTTCAAAACAGCTGTGGCGATGTCAGGAGTGACTGCAATATTAACTTGGTTTGTCTGGGCAATATTGATTTTTGTTATTGGGGTCAAACTATTTCCTGACAAAAATAGTAAAGTTCCATTTAAAAAAGTATTAACAGCTGTTGGTTTCGCTCACGCGCCTGGTCTGTTAAGATTTTTTGCTGTGACACCAGAATTAATGATACCTATAATTTTTCTTACACAATTTTGGATTTTTGCTGGATTAATTATCTCGACGCGACAAGTTCTTAATCTTAAATCAAATTTAAAATCATTTGGAATTGTATTTATGTCATTTTTGATTATTGTCTTTTTATCTATTTCATTTGTGATAAGTCGAATGAACGCCTTACCGATCAATCATATTTAGATTGGAAAAATTGTCTTAGAAACTCTGCAAGACTTACAAATTTTAAAACCAGTTAGAATCAAGTTTTGAGTAACACTTTCATGTTGTTCTTTACACTCATCACAAATATCATCTAAATCCTCTAGATTTTTTTCTATTTCTTTATCTTCAGTCATTATCAGTCAAACCAGCTCCTGCTGCACCCTCTTTTAAACTATCAGTTTCTTCTACAAATGTATTTTCCGCAAGTTTGTAGAGATTTTTCCAATCTTGATCTGAAAAGTTATCTTCATTGTTTAAAAAACTTATTTCTACTTTTTTTGCTAACATTGGCATTTCTTTATCCCAAATATTCGACGAGATACTCACATTAAAATTCAACAAAAATTTACAATCATCAAATGAAATTAATAATTTTTTTCCAATAATTTCTGAAGCCCTGCTTAAAAAAGATAAAAGCAACAATGGATAAGCAAGATTTTCAACTGAGCACTTTTTTAAATTCTCGATATTTTTTACTTGGTCAATAAAATTAACACCTAACATAATTGGACAAAAAGATGATCCGTTTGATTTGTTAATTTTACTGATTAGTTTTACCTCTTCAAAATTTTCTTTTTTTTTATTTTGATAATATTGATTAAGATGTTTGATCGCTGGAAAACCAAATAATTCAGATAATCTTATAGATTTCCCAACTTCCTCTGCTATACCCCATGAATAACCAACAGCTCGACTTGCCCTCTTAGCTGTGGTTTCTATCTCACTTAAGGATTTCATAGTTTAAGAGTGAGTTTTATAAACCCATTGCTCATCATAATCTTTTAATTCATTTGGAAGTGGTGCACCTTGAAACATACATATCCTCAACCACTTGTCAGATCTTGGATCAAATTTTAAAGCTCCAAAGAAAGATAACTTTAATCGTAACATATCAATTGGAACTAAATTTTCTCCAATTGTATTATCTTGTATTTCTGAATATGGAAATTTTTCAATAATGAAGGCTCTTCTAACAACATGTCTTAAATCAGAATTATCAATTAAAAATTGATTAATTTTTAAATTATCTTTTAAAGGTAATAATCTTTCATATAGTTTTTTTATATCTCTAGCTATTGCCAAGGGTTGCTCTAAATCTGCACCATTTTCCTCAAAACGATTAGCTAATCTTGGTTCTTCTTTATTTTTTGAAATAAACCAAAATTTCTGATTGCTCTCTTCAATATTAAAATTAATTTTTAAAATATCTGAATATTTATTTTCTAAAATCTTTTTCAAATCTCCGAGATTACGTTCAGTTGGAATATTAAAGTATTTTTCTTCCTCAGAGCTCATTTGCCCAACCAATGGCTGAACTATATCACTAAATGGTTCCATCATGATTGAGACAACGTATTCAATACACTCCTCACAAGTTTCTTTCTCGAGCCAAAGATAAATTTCATTAAAAGGATAATCTTTTTGAAAATCAAATTCGTTTTCTAAGAAACTGATGAATTTTTTGATATCTTTTAGTAAAAGTTTAATTTTTTTGAGTTGATATTCACTCTCTGTATTCCAGCTAGTTATATTTCTAAGAGAACTTTTCACACAATCTTTAAATAAAGTAGAATTTCCTATACCCAAATTTCTACAAATTTTAGGATCTAGTTTAACAGCTAAATTAGGATTTTTATTTTTTGCAACATGATTGACTTGATCAAACGTAAATTGTCTTACTAAATAAACTAACATCATCTCTAATCTGAATGGTCCGTTAATTTCCTCTCTATTTTTAATTCTAAATCGATCTGCTAAACCAAACTTTCCTGATCCATAAACTGCAGTTGTTCTGTATAAATATCCAACTTTTTCAAGTAGCTCTAAATCAGGTTGGTTTCCATTGCTTAAACTTTCAACAACATGATCAAATACCCTAACAGATTTATTTGCTCTAGATAATGTTAGCTCTTTGTAAGACAACCTACCGACTTCCTGTTTTGGAACTTCATTTCTTAATCTGTCAATATCTTCTTTTAAAGGTACCCCATCATGTAATGTAAAAGCTGCATCCCACTTTGTTGCTATTACTCTATCTGATCTTTCATCATCATTAATTTTGTTCGCATAACAGATTAAAGAATAAACCCTGTCTTTTTTTTTAAATGAGTATACTGCTGTGCCATAACCCTCTTGGTCTAAATCAAACAAGTCTCTTCCATTAGTCTCAGTCTCTGAAAAACCAACCTTTTTTAAACCTGCTTCTAAGTTTTTAAAACCTCTTGCATCCTCAAACCAATTAGGCTGTTTAGGAAACCCTGGTTTATTTTTAGAGCCTTCACCATAATTTTTATTTTTTGACCATGTTCCATTTCTCATCCATTCAACAACCTCATCTGGCTGATTCAAACAAAGATCTGATCCTATACCAATATTATTAATATCCATTATTTCTGCTGTTTTGGCCACCATTTCGCAAAAGCTTTCTAGAGAACAATTTGTATTATTTTTAAGATGATGCGGGTATAAAGATAAACCTAATATTCCGCCGCTTTCACTTAAAGTTTTTAATAACTCAGAAGATTTGTTTCTTTTTGCTGCGTGCCAAAAAGATGGGTTTGCATGAGTAATCGCTATAGGTTTTTCACTAAATTCAATTGCATCAAAAGTACTTTTTTCGGCTGAATGGGACATATCCACTACAATACCCACTCTATTCATCTCTCGGATAACTTCCCTTCCAAAATTAGTTACCCCACTATCATTTTTTTCGTAACAACCTGTCGCCAACAATGATTGATTGTTGTAAGTGAGTTGCATAAATCTACATCCAAGACTATGAACTTTTTCAACTAAATTAATATCATCTTCTATTGGAGAGCAATTTTGAAAACCAAAAAAAATTGCAGTTTTATTCTCATTATTTGCTTTTTCAATATCTTTAAAACTTTGACCTAAAAAAATTAAATCTGAATTTTCTTTTAATAAAATTTGCCACTTTTTAATTTCATTTTGAAGTTCATCAAAGTCTTCATGATAGACTATTGTAACATGAACTGCATCTAAACCAGCCTCACGATTAATCTCAAAAACTTTTCTTGACCATTTACAATATTGAAGGTTATCGATTTTAAATTTCATTTTGGTTAATTTTGGTTAACCATACCAAGTTGTTTTTTAAATACTATTTATTTTATTGAAATTTTAATCTAATTTTGAAATAAATATTCTGCAAATAAATCATGAAAAAGAATAAAAATCTCAAAGTTGCAATCGTCATGGGAAGCCAATCAGACTTCAAAACTATGAAATTATCCGCAAATATACTAAAAAAAATGGGTGTTCGATTTGAAACTAAAATTATATCTGCCCACCGTACTCCAAAAAGAATGTATGAATTTGCAGATGGCGCATCAAGAAATAATATAGGAGTAATCATTGCTGGTGCTGGTGGATCAGCACATTTACCTGGTATGATTTCAGCTATAACCTCAATTCCAGTTTTAGGGGTTCCCGTTGAAAGTAAAAAGCTTAAAGGGCTTGATAGTTTATTATCAATAGCACAAATGCCAAAAGGGATACCCGTTGGAACTCTTGCAATTGGAGAGGATGGTGCCATCAATGCTGCTTTATTGGCTGCAGCTATAATTGCAAACAGCAATCCTGCTGTAAAAAAGAAATTAAATAATTGGCGTTCATCACAAACTAGATCAGTGAAAAAAAATCCAAAATAAAAGATGTCAATAAAAAATTTGGGTATAATTGGTGGCGGTCAACTAGGAAGCCTATTAGCTGTCGCGGCTAAGAATTTGAATATCAATACAATAATCTATTGTGATGATGTTGATGCTCCAGCACAAAATTTTTGTGATAAATTTATTCATGGCAAATACGATGACAAAATCAAAATGCAAGAGTTCATTAATGAAATTGATGTAATTACTTATGAATTTGAAAATATACCTTATGAAACTTTAAATGAAATGAACAAGGTAAAACCAGTTTTACCAAAACCATCGGTAAATAGATTAATTCAACATCGAATTGCAGAAAAAGATTTTGTAAATAAACTCAATATTAGAACTACTAGATACGCATCGATAGAAAGTAAATCCGATATGGAGCCATTGGGAGATTTCTTACCTGGAATTTTAAAAACAACTACAATGGGTTATGATGGTAAAGGCCAATACCCTATTAAAAAAATTGAAGACATCAATAACCTGAATATTGATTTTTCAAAAGGTTATATACTGGAAAAATTAGTAAAACTGAAAAAAGAGATATCAGTCATTATTACCAGATTTGGGAACAATAGTTATGAAATATATGAGCCGATAGAAAATACCCATGAAGATCAGATATTAAAACATTCAATTATACCAGCTCAAATCAATAAAAAAATATTTGATGAATCAAAAGATTGGTCAATCCGGATCGCAGAAGAATTGAAATATATAGGAACGCTTTGTGTTGAATTTTTTATAGATAGAAATGAAAATCTTTATGTTAATGAAATAGCTCCTCGAGTTCACAATTCTGGCCATCTAACAATAAATGCTTTTAATATTAGTCAATTTGAAAATCATGTGAGAGCAGTCTGTTCATTAGAAAAAATTCCACTCAAAAAAATATCTAATGCAAAAATGGTGAACCTAATAGGAAATCAAATCAAACCATATAGAGAAAACTTTAAATTAAATGAAAATGAATTTTTCTTTGATTATCAAAAAAAAGAGATAAAAGATAAAAGAAAAATGGGCCACATAACAACTTTAATATAAATGCTAAAATCTATTGAGGGAAATTTTGATAACCCAGAGGTTAATAAACTTCTGACAAAACATTTTATAGAACTAAGAGCTGCATCACCCGAAGGCAGTGCACATGTTCTAGATATTCCGGGGTTAAAAGTTTCATCAATCAAATTCTGGAGCCTTTGGGAAAATGATAAAATATTTGGTTGTGGGGCTTTAAAGTTCTTAGACAAAGATCATGGTGAATTTAAATCAATTAGAATACATGATGATTTTAGAAATCAAGGCAATGGTATTAAAGTCATCAAGCATCTCATTGATGAAGCTAAGAAATTAAAAATTAAAAGAATTAGTTTAGAGACTGGTGCTGGAGAATTTTTTGATCCAGCGAGAAAATTATTTAAAAAATGTGATTTTACACCTTGCAAACCCTTTGCCCATTATAAAGAAGATGTAAATTCTATCTATTTAACTAAGCTAATTAACCACGAATGATAAAAAAAAGTGCTGGTATGAACGGTTTAGATGAGGGTCAAGCTTTGACTTTCGATGTTGAAGATGGTCCTAAAGGTCCTTCAGCAGTTAACTTAAAAACTGCATAATTTTCACATAAATTAATTGGCTATAAATTTAATTAATTTTTTAATTAAGAATTAATTTATTTTTATAGCCAATGAACTATTCTACAACGAAACTTAGAAAATAATTTATGATTGGCATTTTAGGTGGAATGGGTACCCAGGCAGGTTTAGATTTTTGTAATAAGCTGGCAATTTTATATAGAGGTAAGATCGATCAAGATTACCCTTTGTTCATGCTTTATAACAAATCAAATATTCCTGGTAGACCTGAGTCGATTGGTATCCATACCGGTAAGCTATCAAACAAAATAAGCAATAAAAAGACTAAGCAAAAATATTTATCTGTTTTAAAAAGTTTAATTTATGGTTGTAATCTTTTAAAAAAAAGTAATTGTAAATTTATAGTCATACCCTGTAACACAGCCCATTATTGGTATGATGATTTAAAAAAACGAATTAACTTGCCAATAGTAAATATGCCTAAAGAAGTTTTTGTGCATGCTAAAAAAAAATGTAGAAAACATTCTTCTATTGGTTTACTTGCTACAGAAGGAACTTTAAAAACAGGTGTTTATAACAAGTTTTTTGATAAAGATTATAATTTAGTGTTTCCAAACAATACTATTCAAAGTAAGTCCGTAAACAAAGCTATCAGGCTTGTTAAAATGGGAAAAGTCAAACTAGCGAGTAAAGCTATAAAACCAGCAATAAATTATTTAATCAAAAAAAAATGTAAAAAAATTATTCTTGGTTGCACAGAGCTCCCTATCGCTATTTTTGCCTATAAACCATTTAAGACAATTAAATCATCAAAAATATTTTTAGACCCAAATTTGATTTTAGCTAACGCTGCTATGAGGAAATATCAAAATAGATAATGACATCTAAAGAAAAGCCCTATGTGTTACTGGTTGCAGAAGCAATTTACTCAAAAGTTTGTGAGATTAAGAAAAAAAATCCTGAGCTGACAACAATCAATGCAATCGAAAACTTTATTGGAACAACAACCTACAATGATATAAGCACTGGAAAATTCCATGATGAATTAATTGAAAAGGTATCAAAAAAGAAGGTACCTGAAGAAACTTTAAGATTACTTCATATTCAAAAAGATTTATCAGTTAAGCAGCTAATTCAATATCCTGAATTATATTATGCAAAGAGCCATTATCCTCTTGAAATTTCTCAAAGAGCCTTTGATCATTTGTGGAGAATGTGTGAAAGTTATGAATTATGGTGTAAAGAGACAAAACAAAACAAATTAATAATACTTAATATTGTAGATTAAATAATTTATAAGACCTGGAATGGTCAGAATATTTCCACTCATATTTGTTTTACTTTGGTCTTCTGCCTTTATCACAACAAAACCAATTATTGATAATAGTGATCCTTTCGCAGCTCTAGCCTTCAGATTTTTTTTTGTTGCTGTGGGTTTTTTGTTGTTTTCAATTTACCTTAAACAATCAATATTGATTAAAAAAAGATATCTGATTGAGTCAATGTTCAGCGGTATCTTGTTTCATGGGTTATATTTAGGAGGAGTTTTTTATTCGATTTCAATTGGGATGCCAACAAGTTTAGCTGCTCTAATCGTAACACTTCAACCAATTCTAACAAATATTTTGAGCGGACCGCTTTTAAATGAGAAAGTTACATTACAACAATGGGTAGGGGTTTTATTGGGTTTTGTTGGTGCTTCTTTAGTACTAGGAATAGATGTTGGCTCAGGTATTCCTCTACTAGGTTTGATTGCAACTTTAATTGCATTGTTATCTATAACGTTTTCTACTATTTGGCAGAAAAAATTAAGTAATAACTTACCATTATCCGTTAGTAATTTTTATCAAGCATTAGGTGGTTGTTTATTTCATGTAATGATAATTATTTTTTTTATAGAGCCCTACATCTATTTTACAAAAACATTTATAATAGCAATGAGTCATCAAATTTTTCTTGTTTCCTTTGGTGCATTTACAATATTGATGTTTTTAATAAAAAAAAATTCAGCTAGTAAAACAGTTTCTGTTTTTTTTCTAATACCAGCAACCTCTGCAATTATGGCTTGGCTTTTTTTAAATGAAACTCTTACGAATATAGATATTGTTGGTTTTTTAATAGCGTCGGTGGGTGTTTATATTGCAACAAGAAATTAATAACTAATTACTTTGATAACCAAATTCTAATGAGCTATCTGTTATTGAATGATGCAAAGACTCTCCAAAGCTTCTTAATCCAAAAATTCTTACTTTTTTTGGATTGTTAGAAATAAAATCAATCGTAATTGATATTCCGTTATAAATTGAATTTGTGCAATCACCCTCGTTAAATTTATCAATATTTATAGGACATCCCTTTTTTAAAACTTCATTAACAGGATCACCTTGAATTTCAATTATTGTTCTTGAATGCGATAAATCTGTAATTGCAAAATTATTTTCATCGAATTGTTTTCCATCTTTTAAAAGTAAATCTATTTTAGAAGATATAACTATCCAATTCTTTGGTCCCATCCATAAAATTCTAGTATCTGAATTTGAAGAGGATTTTAAAGTCGAAGGTAATTTCAAGTTATCAACCTTTATATTTGAGATATCTGAACTTGAATTTTTGTATTGAACTATTTGGAATATTAAAACATTCTTCAATTCTGAAATCTTTAATAAGTCTTTCTCATTTTTATTTTCAAAATCACCAAATTTTCCATTTTGATGCACATTATTTAAAGAAGAAATTTGCTTCACGATCTTACTCTCTTTCCTTCATGGTCTACATAATGTGAGGACATTACCTCCACTTCAATAGAAGTATTTTTAAGTGGAGAGACCGCAAAAAGCTTTTTTCCTATCATATTTTTTCCATCTTTTAATATTGCAAGAGAAAAAGGATTATTGTTCTCAACACTCCAACAAGATGAAGAAACGTGACCAAGTTTAGGATTTGGAAGTTTTGCATTTTTATTTTCTACTAAATGAGATCCCTCTGGAATACTCGATTTCCTATCTAATGGGACTAAACCAACAATTTTTTGTCTATCCGCTTTATTAAATGCTTCTTTGGCTAAAGATCTCTTTCCAATAAAATCTTTTTTCTTTGATACTAAACCTTCTAACGAAACATCATAAGGAATAGTTCTTCCGTCAAGTTCTGGTCCAGCTACATGGCCCATTTCTATTCTTAGTGTCGATAATGCTTCTGTACCATAGGGTTGAACATTAAATTCTTCACCAATTTCAATTATTTTTTCCCACATAAATAATCCAAAATCAGACTCAACATTTATTTCGTAAGCAAGTTCACCTGAAAAGGAAATTCTAAAAATTCTTGCTTTGACACCAAATAAGTCTCCCTCTACATATCCCATAAAAGGAAGTGCCTCATTGCTAACATCTATTTTAGGGAAAAGCTTTGCTAACAAATCTCTTGATTTAGGTCCTGCAATCGCCGCCCCAGCCCATTGTTCGGTTGTTGAAACAACATTAACATTTAATTCTGGCCAAACAATTTGCAGGTAATATTCCAAATGCGATAATACGTTTGCGGCCTGTGCAGTAGTGGTTGTCATATGATAATGATTTTCTGAAATTCTGGTTGTTGTCCCATCATCCATCACAATTCCATCTTCCCTAAGCATAACTCCGTATCGAGCTTTTCCTACTGGAAGTTTTAACCAAGCATTAGTGTAAACTCTATTCAAAAATTCTGCAGCGTCTGGACCTTTAATATCAATTTTCCCTAAAGTTGTTACATCACAAACACCCACGTGATCTCGAACATTTTTTGCCTCTCTCTTTGATGCCTCAAATAAATTTTCATTTCCTCTTTTGTAGTACCTTGGTCTTTTCCAAGCACCAGCATCTACCCAGACTGCATTATTTTTTTCATGCCAATGATGCATTGGTGTTTTTCTTGTAGGCATATATTCTTTGCCTATCTCCCTTCCAACTATTGTACCGATGGTAACTGGTGTAAAAGGCGGTCTAAAAGTAGTGTGACCTACTTGAGGAACAATTTTTTTTTCAACATTTGCAACTAATTGTAATCCATTTAAATTACTTGTCCTTCCTTGGTCTGTTGCCATTCCCAACGTTGTATATCTCTTAACATGTTCAATTGATCTATAGCCTTCTCTTAAAGCAACCTCTATATCAGAAACTGCTACGTCATTTTGGAAATCTACAAATCGTTTATAATTTTTACCTTTAGGGAGTGGAGAACACCAAAATTTGTCATGGGCACTATATTTTCGTTCATTAGTATTAGGAATTTGTATTTTTTCATCTTTTTTAGTTATGCTTTTAGAAACTTCTGACCCAGTATTAAAACTGTTTTTTAAGGTATCTTGTAATGTAAATGTTCCATTAGCAGCACCTAAAGAATGTTCATTTTGTTTTGATTTGTCAGGTACAAAAGCATCTATCGAGTCGTTAAATTTCAGTTTATTACCTGATTGAGATGCTAAATGAACAGTTGGTGTCCAAAATCCAGATACACAAATAGAGTCACAATCTATTTGTTCTGTGTTTTCAAAATCTATCTTCTCTTTATTTAATTTCCCAATTGTTGCTGATTTTACTTTTTTATATCCATGAGCAACTATCACTGCATAAGAAAACTTTATCTTTATATCTAAATCTTTAGCTTCATTAATTAACTCAGAGTTTTGATCCTCTCTAGTATCTAAAACTATTGGATTGACACCATTCTTTTTAAACTCAATAGCTGTTTCATAACCACTATCGTTATTAGTGAAAATAATTGGTTTTTTACCAATTAGAACACCATAAACTTTCATATATTCTTTTGCAGCAGCTGAGAGAAAAACTCCCGGTGTATCATTATTTCCAAAAACAATTGGTCTTTCAATAGATCCTGTTGATAGCAATACTTCTTTTGCTCTTATATACCAAAGTCTTTGTCTTGGTGTGTACTTAGGTTTTTTTTCTAAATGATCTCCTGTTCTTTCAAACATTACCATCATATTATGATCATAGTATCCAAAAACTTGAGATCTATTTTTAACAATAACATTAGGCATCTCTTTTAATTCAGATATAATTTTTTCTGACCAATCTTTTCCAGATAAATTATCTATTGTAACGTCATCTGTTAAAAGCGTCCCTCCATATCTAGGTTTATCCTCTGCTAATATTACTTTTGCTCCGTTTTTGGCAGCTGCATAAGCACTTGCTAAACCAGCAGGTCCAGAGCCAGTAACTAATAAATCACAATATTCATATTTATGCTCATATCTCTCTTTATCTTTTTCTAGAGAAGCAATTCCTAACCCTGCTGCTTTTCGTATAAAAGGCTCATAAACTCTATACCAAAAACTTTTAGGCCACATGAAAGTTTTGTAATAAAAACCAGCTGGAAAAAAACGATTTAAGAAATTATTTATTGCACCAATATCAAAATTTACTGATGGCCAACAATTTTGACTAGATGCTGATAAACCATTTACTAGTTCTATTTCAGTTGCGTTAATATTTGGTTCTGAACAACCATTAATCTCAACTTGCATTTTTGCATTTGGTTCATCAACTCCTGCACCAAAAAACCCTCTTGGACGATGATATTTAAAGCTTCTTCCAATTAAATGTATGCCATTGGCAAGTAGTGCTGAAGCCAGCGTATCACCCTCATACCCAATATATTTTTTTCCATTAAATTTAAATTCAATAGGTTTATCTCTATTGATTAAGCCACCAGTATTTAGTCTAAAATTTTGTGACATCAAAATTATTCCTCTGGTTTAAAAGTTCTAAAAATTTCGTGAGTAGTTGTATCTCTCTCAACTTTAAACCATTGTCTGCATCCAGCAATATGATGCCACAATTCAATATGTTTTCCTCTCGGACTTTTTCTTAGATAAACAAAATTATCCCATTCTTCATCACTTATTTCTTGATTAAGTTTTGGTCTAGTAATTGTTCCATCACCTCCGTAGGCAAATTCTTTTTGAGACCTGTCCCCACAATAAGGACACTTAATATTTAACATTTATGAAATCCAAGTTTTTGTTCCAAGGCCCTTCTCATCTAACAAGTAGCCCTTAGAAAATCTATTTAGACTAAATCCTTCATTTAATTCATGAACTCTATCTTGCGCAATTGTATGTGCAAATGTCCACCCAGAAGATGGAACCGATTTGAAGCCTCCATAACACCAACCACAATTTAAATATAATCCATCGATATGAGTTTTATCAATAATAGGTGAGCCATCCATTGACATATCCATAATCCCTCCCCAAGTCCTTAACATTTTCAATCGACTTAAGAATGGAAATAAAGCAACACCTCCAGTTAAGACATGTTGTATCGTTGGAAGATTGCCTTTTTGTGCATAACTATTATATCCATCAAGATCTCCACCCATAACCATCTCACCTTTATCTGATTGACTAATATAAAAATGTCCAGCACCAAAGGTTACCACTCCATCTAAAACTGGTTTCACTGGCTCAGAAACACAAGCTTGTAATAAATGAGTTTCTATAGGAAGTGTCATATTAAGTTTTTCTGCTAAAACATTTGTGCTGCCAGCTACACACAATCCAATTTTTTTTGATTTAATATCTCCTCTAGATGTTCTCAAACCTGTTATTTTTCCTGCCTCAATATCAAAGCCTGTTACCTCACAATTTTGAATTATATCGACACCCATTGAGTCAGCTTGTCTAGCATAACCCCATGCGACCGCATCATGTCTAGCAGTACCAGCACTTGGTTGTGCTAAGCCTCCAAAAATTGGATACCTAACATCTTCAGAAAAATCAGCCATAGGTATAATCTTTTTAACTTCTTCCCTATTAAGTAGAACTGCATCTATTCCATTTAATCTCATAGAGTTTCCTCGACGAGCATAAGCATTCATTTGCGCATCTGAATGAGCTAAATTTATTATTCCTCTTGGTGAAAACATGACATTAAAATTTAATTCCTGACTCATGTTTCTCCACAGGTTCATTCCAAATTCATTGAACCTAGCATTATCATCATACATAAAATTTGATCTGATAATTGTAGTGTTTCTTCCTATATTTCCTCCACCAATCCATCCTTTTTCAATAACAGCCACATTAGTTATTTGATGCTCTTTAGCTAAATAGTAGGCAGTAGCTAACCCGTGGCCACCACCACCAATAATTACAACATCGTATTCTTTTTTAGGTGTAGGATCTTTCCATGCCAAATCCCATTTTTCATGATTAGAAAAAGCATTCTTGATTAGGCTAAATACTGAATATTTTTGCATGATTAAATTTTATAATAATGAATATAAATAGTTCCTATTTTTTTTATATATAATTTTTAGATATTTCCAAAGCTCTTAAAAAGAGATACTAATCGAGCAGTTTTTGTATATTTAAAGAATTTTATGAGTGAAATAAAATCAGACATTCAAATTGCAAGAGAAGCTAAAATGCAACCAATCAAAGACATTTTAGCAAAAATAAATGTTCCTGATGAAAGTTCTGCCTTCAGCCCCATGGGGCGTCACATCGCAAAAATAAATTTAGAATACCTTGATAGTCTCAAGAGTAAAAAAGAGGGAAAATTAATTTTAGTGACTGCTATAACTCCTACTCCAGCAGGAGAAGGAAAGACCACAACCTCTGTAGGTCTAAATGATGGTCTTAATAAAATCGGAAAAAAATCTATCGTCTGTTTAAGAGAACCAAGTTTAGGTCCATCTTTTGGAATGAAAGGTGGAGCTGCTGGTGGTGGCTATGCTCAAGTTGTTCCTATGGAACAAATTAATCTTCATTTCACAGGTGACTTTCATGCAATTACATCTGCACATAATCTTTTATCTGCATTGATAGACAATCATATCTATTGGGGAAATAAACTTAATATAGATGTAAGAAGAATTGTTTGGAAAAGAGTTTTAGATATGAATGATAGAGCGTTAAGATCAATTAATATTAATCTTGGTGGTGTCGCTAATGGATTCCCAAGGGAAGATGGTTTTGATATTACAGTTGCTTCAGAAATAATGGCTATCTTTTGCTTGGCTAATAATTTGGAAGATTTAGAAAATAGAATTGGAAATATTACTGTTGCTTACACAAGAGAGAAAAAACCAATATATGCTAAAGATTTAAAAGCACAGGGACCTATGACTGTTTTGTTGAAAGAAGCTATAAGACCAAACATAACTCAAACATTAGAAAATAATCCTGCAATAATTCATGGCGGGCCTTTTGCTAATATTGCACATGGTTGTAATTCTGTAATCGCAACTAAAGCCGGACTTAAATTAGCTGACTATGTGGTAACTGAAGCTGGGTTTGGTGCAGATCTTGGTGCTGAAAAATTTCTAGATATTAAATGTAGAAAATCTGATTTAAAACCAAGTTGTGTGGTTATTGTTGCTACAATTAGAGCATTAAAAATGCATGGTGGTGTAGCCAAAGATGATCTTAAAAATGAAAACGTTGAAGCACTAAAAAAAGGTTTGGTCAACCTTGAAAGGCATGTTGAAAATGTAAAAAAATTTGGTCTTCCTGTAGCGATAGCTGTAAATCATTTTATAAAAGATACTGACGATGAGGTAAAAGCTTTAGTTGATTTTTGTAATAAATTAGGAATAAAGGCAAGTCTTTGTACCCACTGGGCAAATGGAGGAGAAGGTACAAAAGAATTAGCTTCACATGTTGCTGATTTATGTGAAAAAAATGAAAATAAATTTAAATTTTTATACGAAAGTAAGACACCATTGTTTAAAAAAATTGAAACAATAGCAAAAGAAATTTACAGAGCCGATGAAGTTATTGCTGATACAAAAATTAGAGATCAACTTAAAAGTTTTGAAGAAGCAGGTTATGGAGAATTACCAATTTGTGTAGCTAAAACTCAGTACAGTTTTTCAACTGATCCTAATCTCAAAGGTGCACCTACAGGTCACTCATTACCAATTAGAGAAATAAGGCTTTCCTCAGGAGCTGAATTTATAGTTGTTGTCTGTGGAGCAATAATGACAATGCCTGGATTACCAAGGGTACCAGCAGCAGACTCTATTAAACTTAATAAAAAAGGTGAAATCGAAGGGTTATTTTAATTTAATTCGTTAAGCCAATTTTTAAGCTCTAACATTCTCTTTTCTTTATCTGAAACTGAAATTTCTTTTTTGATAAAAGCAATGTGTTTTTGAACTTCAGTGTCATCTTTAAATACTTTTCTACTTTCAATTAATCTTTTTTTTCTAAACTCAATAAGATTAATCATTTTTTCATAAGTTATTTCTGGATGGTATTGTAGCCCCCAAATTTTTGTCTTATTAACCTCAAAATATAAACCTTGAACTTTATTAATCTTGTTCGAGGCTAAACAAATTCCTTTATCAGGTATTTTTACCACCTCATCAAAATTGAATGCTGGGGAATTAAATTTTTTATCTTTATTTTTATAAAGAGGATGTTTTATTCCATTTTTGTTTATCTCTATTTCATTTGCTATACCAATATGTGAATTATCAGCCTTTTTGACTTGGCCACCTGCTGCTGTGACTGCTACTTGCATACCCCAACAAATTGCCAAAATTTTCCCTACTTTATTTTGACAATTTTTCATGAATTCAATTTGCCTTCTAATTTCTGGAGTATCATTATAAATATTTAAACTACTTCCACCCCAAATAAGACCATCATACTGCTCGAGTTGACCAGATATTAATTGAATATTTTGATCTGAAGAGGGGTTAACAACATCAAATGAAAGATCATCAGTAAAATGGCTTAAGCTGTCCTTTAAGCTTTCTGTATGTGTTTGAATACCATTTTCTGAAAAGCTCTCATTTTCTTCTCTTAAGTTTCCCTCTACAATTAATATTTTTTTCATTCAAACAATTCTCCTGAAATGCTGTGCTGATACATCAGTTTAAGATCCTCTTGATTGATTTTTTTTGGATTACCACTAGTAGATGGATCTTCTAAAGCCATTAGAGATAATTTATTTAAATCTAGTTTGGAGCAATCCATAATGTCAGATAGTTTATGGGGAATTGCTAAATCTTTTCTTAAATTCAAAATCCACGATAAAAAACTTTCAAAATTTTTATCTAAATCTAAATAATCACAAATTGAGATAATTTTTTTTTCTATAATAGATTTATTAAAAGTTAATACATACGGCATAAAAATTGCATTACTCAATCCATGATGAATATTATATTGAGCATTAACAGGATGGCTCAATGAATGAATTGCACCTAATCCCTTTTGAAAAGCTGTTGAACCCATTGATGAGGCTGCTAAAAGATTTTGTCTAGCTTCAATATTTTTTCCATCTTGGTATGCAACAACAAGTGAATTTTTAATAAGTTTCATTCCCTCCAAAGCAATACCATCTGCCATAGGATGAAAGTTTGGTGCACAGTATGCCTCAAGATTGTGAGCTAAGGCATCCATCCCTGTTGCAGCAGTTAACCTTGGAGAAAGCTCAATAGTCAATTTTGGATCTAGAATAACAATTGAAGGTAAAATTTTTGGATGAAATATAATTTTTTTAACACCCGTTTTTTTATTGATGATTGCAGATGCTCGACCAGTTTCAGATCCTGTTCCTGCAGTAGTCGGAATTGCAATTATTGGAAAAATATTTTTATCATTAGCTCTTTTCCAATAATCTCCAACATCCTCAAAATCCCAAATGGGTCTACTTTGACCTGACATAAAAGCTATAGCTTTCCCAACATCAATTGCACTTCCTCCACCAATCGTAATTACGCCATCACAATCATTCTGTTTAAATTCTTTCACACCCTCATCGACATTCTCACCAAATGGATTTCCTGTAAAATTTGAAAATAATATTAATTTTTTAAACTTTTTTTTAATTTCACTAATTACCTCCTTAATAAATGGAAGATTTACTAAATCTTTGTCAGTAACAAATAATGGGTTGTTAACCTTTAAATTATGACAAGCTTCTCCTAAATCTTTAACTCTATCTTTGCCTACCCAAACTGTTGTTGGATAATTCCAATTAGATTTCATATTTTTTTAAGTGACTGTAAGTTTTCTATTATTCAATATTGCTCTAAATAAACTAATCATTAAAGGAATTTTTTTCTTATTAATTTTTCTCATAATATATGGGGCAATTTCTCTAACTAACTGTTCTCCTTCAACAGTGTCATTAGGCATAAATCTTTTTTTTGCATTTTTAAATGTATATCCTTTTCCTAAGTAACTGCCCATTTTACTATTTCGACCACCCGCAGCGCTAACATATAAATCACCCACACCAGCAAGCCCAAGTGTACTTGTTTCTTTTCCTTTAAAATATTTTGTCAAATATTTCATTTCATTAATTGATCTTTGAAATAAACTTGATGACGTATTGAGACTTTGACCAGCACCTATAATCATTGCATATATATTTTTAATCGCTGAGCAGACTTCAACACCAATAATATCTTTCGAGAATTCATTTAAATAATATTTTGTAGAAATTCTTTTTCCTATTTTTTTTGCAAAATTTATATTTTTATTTGCAATTATTACACTTGTTTGATGTTTTCTCGCTAATTCTTTTGCTAAGCATGGACCTTTTAAAACTGAAATATTTTTTATCCCAGAAACTTTTTGAAGTTTTTCAGAAATAGTAAAAATTTTCTTACTCCTAGATATATATTTTAACCCTTTGGTAAGAACCAGCAAAGGCGTATTAATATTATTTTTTTTCAACTCCTTACCAATGAAGTCTATTCCAGGTAAACTTAAAGCAATTACTATTAAATCAAATTTTTCTTTTAATAAATCACCAGAATATTTTCGAAATTTAAGTTTTTTTGGCAAATTCATTTTTAATGCAGAATGGTATTTTCTTTTTGAGGATAATTCTTTTATGAATTTTTTTGAGTAAGGCTCAGTAATTACAACATCATTCTTATTTTCCAGGCTGGGAATTGTGAAAGCAGATCCCATGGCCCCTCCTCCAATTATTAAAAATTTTTTCATATTGATTTAAATTCAAAAATATTAATTAAACGAAAATTTAAAATGCAACACATACGTGAAAATTTTCTATGTCAATTTTCATATTAAGTCATTATTTTATTTTAAATTTTAATATTTTGTTAGTAAAATAAACTTAATTTTTATTAAATCTTATGAGTAAAGTGGCTATTATCGGTGCAGGTCCATGTGGCTTATCAATGTTAAGAGCATTTGAGCAAGCAGAAAAAAAAGGTGAAAAAATTCCTGAAGTGATTTGTTTTGAAAAACAAGAGGATTGGGGTGGTCTCTGGAATTATAGTTGGCGAACAGGATCTGATCAGTATGGAGATCCAGTTCCAAATAGTATGTATAGATATCTTTGGTCTAATGGACCCAAGGAATGTTTAGAGTTTGCTGACTATTCTTTTGATAAACATTTTGGCAAAGCAATTCCGTCATTTCCTCCAAGGGAGGTACTATACGACTATATAGTTGGAAGAGCTAAAAGTGGGAATTTAAAAAATAAAGTTAAATTTAATACAAGGGTCATCAATACAATCTTTAAAAATGAAAAATTTGAAATTAGCTATCAGGACAAAGTAAATGATAAAATTTTAAAAGAAAATTTCGATTTTGTAATTGTCTCAACTGGTCATTTTTCTGTTCCATTTGTTCCTGAATATGATGGAATGAAATCATTCCCAGGAAGAATTATGCACTCCCACGACTTTAGAGATGCAGAAGAGTTTAGAGGTAAAAATATTGTAGTATTAGGCAGTAGTTATTCAGCTGAAGATATTGCGCTTCAATGTAATAAATACGGAGCAAAAAGTGTAACTATTGGATATAGACATAACCCAATGGGATTCAAATGGCCTAAAGGCATGAAAGAAGTCCATTACCTAGATAGACTAGATGGAAAGAAAGCTATTTTTAAAGATGGTACTGAACAAGAAACCGACGTTATAATTTTATGTACAGGATACTTACACCATTTTCCATTTTTAGAGGAAAACTTACAACTGAAGACAAGAAATAGACTCTATCCACCTAAATTATACAAAGGTGTAGTCTGGCAAAATAATCATAAACTAATGTATCTTGGTATGCAGGATCAATTTCATACATTTAATATGTTCGATTGCCAAGCTTGGTATGCTCGTGATGTAGTTATGGGTAAAATAAAAATGCCTGATAGTAAAGAAATTGAAAATGACATAAACAAATGGGTTGCAATGGAAGAAAAACTTGAAAATCCTGATCAAATGATTGATTTTCAAACAGAGTATACCAAGGAACTACATGAAATGTCTGATTATCCAAAAATTGATTTTGAATTAATAAGAAAACATTTTAAAGAATGGGAACATCATAAAGTTGAAGACATATCAACTTATAGAGATAAATCTTTCTCATCCCCGGTAACAGGATCTGTTGCACCGGTTCACCACACGCCTTGGGCAAAAGCAATGGATGATACTTTAAAAACTTTTTTGAATAAATAATTAAGTTTTAATCAATACCTAGGTGTTTTTTTCTTTTTTCAACCCAAGATCTAATCAGATTATCAAATATAAGAGCTATAAAAGCTACACAAATACCAAGTGTTAACCCAATCCCAGCACCTTTTTTATCTGATAGTGCTTTTAATATATATTGTCCTAAATCTTCAGTTCCAATGAAAGCTCCAATAATTACCATGAATAAAGCAAATACAATTGTTTGATTTATACCAAGCATCATGTGAGGAAAAGCCAAGGGAAATTCTATCTTTGTTAATCTTTGAAATTTATTGACACCAGACATGGTTGCTGCATCGTGTAAACCAGCAGGAACACTCCTCAATCCCTCAATGGTGTATCTGGTAGCAGGTATTGTTGCATAAACTATAACAGCTATTAAAACAGATGTATCCGTAATACCAAATAACATCATCACTGGAATTAGATAAACAAATGATGGGAATGTTTGAAAAATATCACATACTCCTAACATGAAATTAGCAGAGCGTTTATTTTGAAAACATAATGTTCCAACTGTAAATCCAATAGTACAAGATACAATTACTCCAAATGTTGCCATATAAGTCGTTACTAAAGCTCTATCCCACCAAGGACTTAAGGCAATAAATAGTGTCAATCCACAAACAACTAAAGCTGAACGAATTCCACCAATTAGATATCCCGCACCAACAACTAAAACTATAGTTGCTACAGCTGGCATCCTTAAATATAAAGCCCTCATTGGTTGAAGCACCTCTTGAATGAGCCAAGTATTAAATGCTTTAATATAAACAAAAAAAGTATCAAAAATCCAATCAACCCCTTTATTCCAAAAATCAGCAGTTGATATTCCTTTATTATGTGGAACTTCAAATAGATAATTAAAACTACCTTTAAATAAAAAGGTTCCTATATAAGCCAGTACTATTCCAACAATTACTGTTGCTGCAAAAAATAAGATATTTTTATTTCTTTGAAAGAATGTCAGATTACCAAAATAATCTGTTTGTTTATTAGCCCAAGCTAATGACATTTTATCTAATAAAATCGCAATTAAGCTAATACACAAGCCTGCTTCTAGTGCTAATCCTATATTTAACTGATTTAGCGCCAATAGCAGATTAAATCCTAAACCTTTTGCACCAATAAAAGCTGAAATTACTGCCATGGAAAAACACACCATAATGACCTGGTTAACACCAATTAAAATATCTCTTCTTGCAGTTGGAATTAAAACTTTAAACATTAATTGCCAATTACTACATCCACTCATTCTTCCAGCTTCAATAACTTCTGGAGGTACTGCTCTTAAGCCTAATATGGTTAGTAATATCATTGGTGGTATAGCTACAACCATAGTTATTATAACTGCAGCATGATCACCAACTCCGAAAAGAACTAAAGCGGGAACCAATACCGCATATTGCGGCATAGTCTGCATCACTAATAATATTGGATAAAGAGCTTTCTCGACACGTTTACTTTTAAACGCTGCTATTCCTAAGCCTAATCCAAAAATAAACGACAAGGGTGCTGCAACTAATATAAATGAAAGAGTTTGCATAGATGGTTTCCATTGACCAAATATTGAAATATAAATCATCGTTAAACCAGCAAACAATGCTAGACCTTTCCCGCTGACTTTATATGAAAGGATTGCTGCACCTGCTGCTACAATAGTCCATGGTAATCCTGGAAGTTCAGCCCAAGGATTTTTATCGATCCAATCCCAACTACTAAATGCCACTATGGTTTCAAGACCACCTAATAAAACCTCTCTTATTAACTGTATTAAGAAGGTCATAAACGCTGTTATATTTCTACTTATTTGTAAAACTATGGGACGACTTTTAAACTCTTGTGTATCTTCATTCCAAACCTCAATTGGCATCCATTCATTCATTAAAAAAAATAAAGAGTCGTTTATCCAAATAGGTAGCCAGCCTAGTAATGGCGGTAACCGCCAAAACACATCAAAGGCATAATATCTCACCTCTTTCCCTAAAAACACATAACTACTCTGATTTGGATCTTTTACAAATTCTGCTTGGCCACGGATAAATTTATATGTTTCTGGAACTTCAATAGCGAAACATAAAGCAAAAAATACGATTAATAAAAATAACCATTGAAATGTTTTGGGGTATTTTTTTAAAAATTCCATACTTAATTATTATTTTTCCTTCCTCCAAAAACTGTATTAATAATTTTAGTTGGGTTTATAGAGCCCACAATTTCATTTTTACTATCGATCACAGCTACGGCTTTTTCTTGAATAAGAATTTTTTCTGCAACATTTTCGATTATTTCGTCCTTTGAGACTTTTAAATCACCTAAATCATTTTTAGATGCATCCATTACATCTTCAATTAATAGAACTTTTTCTCTTGGAACCTCTTCTGTAAACTTTCGTACGTACTCTGTGGCTGGATTTAAAACAATATTAGCAGGGGTATCTAATTGCTCAATTATACCATCTTTCATAATTGCGATACGATCAGCAAGTTTTAAAGCTTCATCAAAATCATGAGTTATAAACATAATTGTTTTTTGTAATTTTTCTTGAAGTCTTAAAAATTCATCTTGCATTTCTTTTCTGATTAAAGGATCTAAAGCTGAAAATGGTTCATCTAAAAACCAAATATCTGGTTCGACTGCTAGAGATCTAGCGATACCAACTCGTTGTTGCTGTCCTCCAGATAATTCTCTGGGAAAATAGTTTTCTCTTCCATCAAGTCCAACTAGCTTGACCATATCCATTGCTTTACTGATGCTATCCTCAGTTTTTATTCCTTTAATCTGAAGTGGAAAAGCGATGTTCTCCACAACTGTTTTATGAGGCAGTAAAGCAAAGCTTTGGAAAACCATACCCATTTTATTTCTTCTTAGCTCAATAAGCTCTTTGTTGTTTAGTTGTAATAGATCTTGTCCTTCAATGAAAATTTTACCACCTGTTGCATCTGTTAATCTAGATATACATCTTAATAATGTTGATTTACCTGAACCAGATAAACCCATCACAACTAACATCTCACCTTTTGAGACTTCAAATGATGCATTGTTTACACCTACGATACATCCATTTTTTTGAAAAGTTTTGGCATCAACATTTCCATTTGACTCTTGAAGCATTTTTTTGGCATTTGATCCAAAAATTTTGTAGACATTTTCACATTTGATTACTGTCTCAGCCATAAATCTTAATTAAGTTATATGAAAATTAGTTAAAATTAAATCCATAATATTGTAACCATTTCCCCTTAAAAATTTTTAATAAAATAAACTCTAGTATCAATTCCAGTACTTAAGAAACTTAGGGCTTCACCGCTAACAGTTATCGACTCATTTACTCCTACATTGTTTCCACTTACCGTAAAACCTGCAAAACACTTATTTTTTGTATCATCCCATTTTACAAACGTCTCATCAATTTTATTTCCGTTAATTGTATAAATTTCATGAGCTCTAAAATTTAAAAAATTTGCACCCATTATCGCACGTTGTGGGATCAACTTTGTTGCCTTACAAACTTGTTCGTATACTTCATCACTTAGTTTAAAATGATCAGTGCCATCAAATGTAACTAATATGCCAGAAGGAAGTTTTGAAATAAGCTCACTTAGTTTTTTCTCTTGAGCAATTCTTTCCTCCTCAAGTTTCATTTTTCTAACCAATTCATCACCTCCACCAAACATAATATTTAAAACAAAAAAAGATGATATGACTATTAAAATAATAATTACTAACCCACCAAATTGTTTAGTGAATTCAGGTAAATTTTTTATCTTATCTAAGTTACTCTCTTTTGACATTTAATCTTGTAATTTACCATTTTTCCAAATTCCAGATTTCACTGATCCATCAGCCCAAGTAAAAGTTCCTTTACCATTCATAAATCCTTTAGCCCATTCACCTTCATAGGTTGATCCATCGGGAAAAGTTAAAATACCAATTCCACTCCATTCACTATTCTTGAATTCACCTTCATAGATATATCCATTGGGCCAAGTCTCAACACCTTGGCCATTTTTTTTTGTACCTACCCACTCTCCTTCGTAAGTTGTTTTGTCAGTGTAAACCCACTTACCGAAACCATTTTCACAATTACCCTCCTTACATCCAGTGCTTCTAGCTAAAGCAACCGATGAAATTAAGAAACTTAAAATTATGGTAAGAAGAAATTTTTTCATCCACATAGTTTACACAAAAACAATTAAAAAAAAATTAGACTTTTTTGTCATTTTCAGTGCAAGAATAAATAGAAATATATTTTTCAGAATTTTCACTTTTTATATTTTTAGTAATTTCGTGAATTAATTCACCTGTTTTCCTAGTAATAATACCTGACTCAGAATAATTTTTTTCTTTATCGATAGATTTAAATAAAACCACATCTTTATTTACAACTTTTACATTTAACGATGCAGACTCTGAAAGAAACAATGTTAATCCTGTTATTAAAAGAGTTTGTGGTTTTTTTGATTGAATTTGAAATTTGTCTAAATCTTTTTCTTTTAAATCTTTTGCCAGAAAAGTTTGATAATTATATTCAGAATTTTTAATAATTTTTTTTTCTAAAGAACACTTAAACTCAAGATTAATGTCTTCATTAATATTAATATCTTTTGCTAAAACTCCATTAAAAAAAAAGAAATTAACAAATATAAAAAGTAATATTTTAATCATAAATTTTATCTAAAAAAAAATCTCCCCCAACGTTGTTGGGAGAGATTTAAAGATTTAATAGCTCTTAACCTTATTTAGTAAAAGCTTGCCAAACTTTCTTATTATCTGCTAACCATTTTTTAGCTGCATCCTCATGAGTCATTTTGTCAACGTCAACTAAAGCTGCCATTGCACCAATTTGACTTGTTGAGAACGAAAGTTTTTTAAATGCCGCTGCTGCTTTTGGATGAGTTTTTGGAAAGTCAGCATTAACTGCTTTTTTCAAATAACCATCTGGCGAACCACATTTTCCATCTCCACCATCCTCTGGTCTACAACCAGCTGTGTATGGAGGAAAGTCGATAAATGTAAAACCAGCACCATCAGTAAAGTTTGGTGTCCAGTTAAAGATAATTGTTCCTCTTCCTTCTTTTTCAGCTGCAGCTAACTCTGCCCATAAAGCATCTGCACTTCCAGCAAATTTAACCCACCAAAGATCACCTAAACCTAAAGCCTCAACTCTTTGTGGAATTAAATCACCATGCCATGTTTGTGGACCTTCCAACATTCTTCCTTTTCCATTTGGAGAGTCAGGTGTTGTAAAGTTTTTTGCACAATCAGGATTTTTTAATGCTGTCCAATCTGGTAGACCAGGACATAATCCTTTTTCAGCAACCCAATTAGGATAACCCATATCCTCTAGAGTTCTTGCCTCATGATCTCCCCAATCTAATAAACCACCTTTATCTAAAGCAGTTGTGAATGATTTACCAAAAGCAGATTCCCATACCTCGTGAGATATAGTCACGTCACCAATTCTAATTGACTCGTATACTGCTTGAGAGTCAGCATTAACGTATTTTACGTTATTACCCATACTTTCGAACATTCCACCAATAACATAGGCCATTACAATTTGACTTGACCAGTTATGTGTCGGAATAACGATGGGTTTTTTACTATCTGCATTTGCTATACCAGCGAAACTAACCGCTGAAATTATCATTGCAGATACTAATGATATTATTTTTCGCATTTATTCCCCTTTCTTAATATTAAGTGGGGATAGTATGTGCCTAAGTAAAATGATAGTCAACTAATAGATATTTATATAATATAATAATAGATATAAAAAATGTCGCTAACTACATTAGATATAAAAGAACCTGGTTTAAATATACTACCACCTGGAGTTGAAAGACATGTTGTCAATGCCGGTGGTCTCACCGGTTTACAAATTTTTCCTGATGACGAAATAGAAATCATTAATGATGAGGGAAATCAGATATGTGAAATAATTTGTTTCGATAAAGATGGAAAATCTGAACTTGCGATTTTAAGTTTGAAAGAAAATAGCAACACAAGTTTTATTAAAGATATTTTAAAAAAAAAAGATGAAAGTTCTCTAGCTACAAATTTTCAATTAAAAAAAAGAAATCTAGATTTAGATAAATCGCATTCTTCAATTTTATTTGATGAAAAAACACCTAGTGGTGAAAAAATTAAATTAAAATCTAAAGATAAGTGTTATGTTATTTTCTCTGCACCACAAAATGACATGGTGGTAAGTGAGCAAAATCCATCTGGTGACTTAATATTATTTATTAAAAGAGCTAAAATTACGAATGATAAAGAATTATCAATAATTCCTGACCCCGTTTTTGAGCCACATTACGAAAAAAATATTGATAGACAAACTGCTATTTCTTTTCAAGTTAAAGAAGGTGATTACATTCAAATTATTAGTCCAGCAGGTAGACAATGCTCTGACTTTGTTGCATTTGATACAAGAAAACTTGATAAAAAAATTGAAAAAGGACTTGATTGGCAGACCACACGAACCTTCATGGGCAACACTTTTCCTGGGCCAGGATTGTTCTCAAAATTTTATGACACAGATCATGAACCTTTAGTTGAAGTAATTAGAGATACAGTTGGTAAACATGATACTTTTAATTTAGCTTGTACATCAAAATATTATGAAGATGCAGGTTATTTTGGTCATCCAAATTGTTCGGATAATCTAAATAATGCCATGGCCACATATGGAGTTGAAAAACAAAAAGGTTGGCAAGCAATTAATTTATTTTTTAACACCTCAGCAACTGGTTTAAATTCTGTCATTTCTGATGAGTCATTTGCAAGACCTGGAGATTATGTAATGTTTAGAGCATTAAAAGATTTAACTATTGGAACGACGGCATGTCCAAGTGATATTGATGCATGTAATTCATGGAATCCCACAGATATTTTTGTTAGAACCTATGACAAAAAAAAAGAATTTTCAAAATCATTTGCTTTTAGAATGAAAACAGACTCTGAAAAAAAACTTACCAGAAATTCTGGTTTTTATGAAAGAACATCAAAATTAACTAGAAATTTTATTGATGCTAGAGGTTTTTGGCTTCCAAATGATTACACAAAACATGGTGTGGTAGAAGAATATAATGCGTGCAGAGAGAATGCTGTTTTAATTGATTTATCATCATTAAGAAAATTTGAAATTATAGGACCAGAT
>LUMC01000138.1_pt1 | contig 28301 bp, 37 predicted proteins | sample 729671 | NCBI WGS metagenome assembly LUMC01 (sample SAMN03860273, study PRJNA289734) | marine metagenome | biome: seawater column; feature: ocean; material: water; isolation source: Red Sea water column Station 91 - depth 10m | place: Saudi Arabia: Red Sea | collected 2011-10-15 | depth 10 m | reverse complement strand
GGAAGTTTTATATATCACGCTGAGAACAAACAAGTTTTCTTAGGTTATGTCATTGGATTAGATTATAAAAATCCTCACTTATCTCCTTTTGATGAATTTCAAAGATTTAAAACTCATCCAGCAATTAGAAAAATTATTGAAGGTGGAAAAAGAATTTCTTATGGAGCACGAGCTTTAATTGAAGGTGGTTTTCAAAGTTTACCAAAAATGTTTATGCCTGGTGCATTACTTGTTGGATGTGATGCGGGTACGCTTAATATGCCTAAGATAAAAGGTTCGCATACAGCCATGAAAAGTGGAATGATAGCTGCTGAAACTATTGATGAACATTTTAAATTGAAAAAAGATTTGTCGATCTTTGAGGAAAAGTTCAAAAATAGTTGGGTTTATGACGAGCTTTATAAGGCTAGAAATGTCAAACCAAGTTTTAGCTGGGGTCTTATTTTGGGTATTATTTTTACAGGAATAGATCAAATTTTATTTAGAGGTAGAATGCCTTTTACCTTAAAACATAAACATGCTGATCACGAAACACTTAAGCCAGCAAATGAAATGCCTAAAATTGAATACCCAAAACCTGATAATATCATCACTTTTGATAAAACAAGCTCGGTCTATTTAACTGGTACAAATCACGCTGATAATCAACCGGTGCATTTGAAATTGAAAGATCCAAATTTGCCAATTAGTTATACGTTAGAAAAATTTGATGAACCTGCTCAAAGATATTGTCCAGTTGGAGTTTATGAGGTTCAAAATGAAAACAATGTCCAAAAGTTTGTGATTAATTCTCAAAATTGTATTCATTGTAAAACTTGTGACATTAAAGAGCCATCACAAAATATTACTTGGGTCACCCCAGAAGGTGGTGGAGGACCTAAGTATGGTAATATGTAATTAAGATAGATCTATTGCAAATTTCTTTAAAGTTTCGATTGGTAAAATTTTAAGTGTGTTTTCATGAGTGCTCTTTAAAAATATTGGACAACCTTTACCAGCTTCTACTGCACGAGCATACCAAGTAGCACAAACACACCATCCATCACCATCTTTTAAGCCAGGAAATCCAAATTCAGGGTGTGGAGTAATTAAATCATTCCCAGCTTCTTTACACCACTCTAAAAATTCCGTTGTAACTTTTGCACAAACTGTGTGTAAACCATGATCATTTTCATCAGTATTACAACAGCCATCTCGATACCAACCTGTTAAAGGATCTAGAGAACATTCCTCTAACTTTTCACCAAGAACATTTTTTTGAATTTTATCCATAGAAAACATTAAATGTTTTTTTATCAATATCTAAATTAAATGAAAAAGATCTTCTCTCACCCTCTCTTTTAAAAGGATAAGCAGTATGCATTAAATAATTTGGAAATATAATCATATCACCAACTTTAGGATTGTGATTATGTAAACTATTACTTAAAAAAGATTTTGAACCATGTATAAAATCTATAGTCCCATTTGTTTTAAGTCTTTTTGTCCCTTTAGTAATATTTTTTGGTATTTTTAAATAGCCAACTCCTGAGATATTACCATTATGAAAATGAACAGGGTTATATTCATTCTTATATTGCCTTACTACCCAAAAACTTTTTAAATTCATCTTTTTTACATTCTTGTTGGTACATTGCTTGATATATTTTTTCACATTTGATTTAATGAATTTCAGAATATGTTTATTTACAAATTTATTTGATAATCTTATCTCTTGTTTTACTTGACCAACAAGTTCTTTAGAATAATCACTTTTTTTTGATCTGGATTTATTATTTACAATCAAATCCACTTCTTTATTTATTTTATTTATTATTTTTTTTGGAATTTTAGTTATAGCAATCTTAGGACCAAAAGGATTAAATACTCTCATGGTGATATTAAATTTTAGTTGGATTGGGTTGGCCCTTATAAACTTTTTCAGGGTCAAATTTTTTTTCTTTTTCTGTAAATTTCATCTGTACTTCTCGTCCATTTTCAATTGGTCCAAGTGGAATAGATCTATAAAAACAAGATCGATAACCAACATGACAGCTAGCGCCATCACCAATATCAACAGTTAACCAAATAGAATCTTGGTCATCGTCAATTTTGATTTCAGTTACTTTTTGAACAAAACCACTTGTTTTACCTTTATGCCAGATAGCTTTTCTTGATCTGCTGTAATAATGAGCCTCTTTTGTTTCGATAGTTTTTTTTAATGCTTCAACATTCATATAACCATGCATTAAAATTTCTTTTGTTTGAGAACACATTGTAATAACAGGAATTAATCCATCATTATCAAATTTAGGAGAAAGTAGATTCCCTTCTTCAATTTCCAGCACATTTTCTCTTTTTTTGAACATATTCGGTGATTATGTAGCACATATCTCGATATATTAAATATTTTAAAAATACGCATTTATAGGTATAAAACCCACCATGAAATTAGTTAAAGATATAGATAATAATCAAAATTCTAAAAAGATTTCTGATAAGGAAGCTGAAGAAGCTTTTAAAACTATTTTAGCTTGGATGGGTGAAGATCCAAGTAGAGAAGGATTATTGGAAACACCAAAAAGAGTGGTTAAAGCATTCAAAGAGTATTTCAAAGGTTATAAAGAAGATCCTATCCAGGTTTTAGATAAAACATTTGGTGATGTCGATGGGTATGATGACATGGTTATTCAAAAGAATATTTCTGTTCAAAGTCATTGTGAGCATCACATGGCACCTATTATAGGTAAAGCTCATGTGGCTTACATTCCCAATGAAAGAGTTGTTGGTTTAAGTAAATTGGCAAGAGTTGTTGAGGTTTTCTCAAAAAGATTGCAAACTCAGGAAAGATTAACTATGCAAATTGCGAATACACTAATGGGGGCACTGGATGCCAAAGGAGTAGCAGTGACAATAGACTCAACTCATCAGTGCATGACGATGAGAGGAATTAAAAAAGAACAAGCAACAACAGTTACAAATTATTATTTAGGTCAATTCAAAGAAGACCTAAGTTATCAAAATAGATATTTAAGGTTAATTAGCAATTCAAAAGATTAAAAGTGTCAGATCAATTTAAAGCATTAGTTTTAAATCAAGAAGGTGACAACTTTACAAGAGAAGTAAAATCAGTAGATAAAAGTTTTTTAAAACATGGTGATGTCACCATCAAAGTAGATTATTCAGATCTAAATTTTAAAGATGGAATGATTTTAAAAAATGGTGGAAGATTAGTAAAAGAATTTCCTCACATCCCTGGAATTGATTTTTCAGGAACTGTTGTTGATAGTGAAAATTCAAAGTTTAAGTCAGGTGATCAAGTAATTTTAACTGGGTTTAGAGTTGGAGAAATCTTTTATGGTGGTTACTCGCAAATGGCAAAAGTCAATGGTGATTTTTTAGTTAAGAAACCAGATGACTTAACTAGTAAACAAGCAATGATTTTAGGAACTGCAGGCTTTACTTCTTTGATGGCTGCATTTGCAATTAAAGCAAGAGAAGAAATATTACTTGGTGCAAAAGTAAATGATGTTTTAGTTACTGGAGCATCGGGGGGAGTTGGAAGTATTGCAGTAATGATACTGAATAAAATGGGTTACAATGTAACAGCTGTTTCAGGCAAAGACTCAAAAGCAGATTATCTTAAATCGTTAGGTGCTAAAAATGTTATAAATCGTAGTGAATTTGATAAAGATCCTAAGCTTATAGATAAAGGTTTATGGGATGGAGTAGTTGATACGGTAGGTGGAAAAATTTTAGCAAATGCAATTGTTCAAACTAATTCAAATGGAATAATAGCGGTCTGTGGTAATGCAAGTACTAATGAACTTAACACTAATGTTATTCCATTTATGTTACGAGGAATAAAACTTTGGGGAATGAAAACTAATTGACTTTAATTTAATAGAAAAATCAATTCAAACAGTTAGCTTAGAGGAGTTAATTGAAACTTATCCTAAAATATTAAAGGGTGAAATTTCAGGGAGAGTTTTGGTTGATTTAAATAAATAATGGATTGGGACAAACTTAAGATTTTTCATGCAGTAGCGGAGGCAGGAAGTTTTACTAATGCTACTGTTAATTTAAATCTTAGTCAATCTGCAATTAGTAGACAAATTCAATCTTTAGAACAGGATCTAAAAGTTCAATTATTTGAAAGACATGCAAGAGGGCTTACACTTACAGAAAATGGAGAATATGTGTTTAAGACTGCTCATGAAGTAATTAGCAAATTAAAAGAAGTTGAAACCTCTCTAGGAGATCAAAAAAATAAACCTACTGGCAAATTAACAATCACAACAGTTAGAAGTTTCGGTACACATTGGTTAACACCAAGAATTGAAGAATTTATGCGTCTAAACCCTGAAGTAGAAATAGAGCTTATTTTTGAGGACAAAGAGTTAGATTTGAGTACCAGACAAGCTGATATTGGTATTTTTATGAGAAGACCAAAACAACTTAATTATATTCAAAAAAAATTAATTGATCTTAAGTACTTTATATATGGTTCAAATAAGTACTTAGAGAAACATGGTATGCCTAAGACTATAGCTGATTTAAATAAGCATAAATTTATATCTTTTGGCAAAGGGGCTCCATCACCAGTTTATAATCCAGATTGGGCGCTTAAATTAGGAATGCATGATGGAAAAAAACGAAAGACTATTATGAAGGTCAATAGCGTAATGGGACTGCTTTTAGCAGTAGAAGCTGGTGTTGGTCTAGCTGCATTACCAGAATATCTTGTCAGTAATTCAAGAAATATAATAAAAGTTCTCCCAAAATCAGAGGGACCAATCACAGAAGCACACTTTGTATATCCTCAATCTCTAAAAAACACAGCTAGAGTTACAGCTTTTAGAAATTTTTTATTTAGCAAAATAGGCGATTGGAAGTCCCAATAGACTGCGACACTATTGCGATTGATAATCATTCTCAATGAGAATAGTTCTCATTCTCATTAAATCATGCGGAAGAACTAGGAATAACGGAGAATAAATGAGGAAGATATCAATTATAACGTTAATCTTTTCAGTAATTGCATCATCATTTGCAATTGCCAACGAGGTTAATGTTTTTAACGCAAGACATTATAAAGCAGACTCTGAGCTTTATTCTAAGTTTACAAATATGACTGGGATTAAAGTTAATTTGATAAACGGAAAATCAGGTGCTTTAGAAAAAAGAATCATAAGTGAAGGTGCAGACTCTTCTGCTGATTTATACATCACTGCAGATGCAGGAAGATGTGGTGCAATGGATGCAAAAGGCACCCTTCAAAGTGGTTTAACATCTACAGCAATTAAAGATGCTGTTCCAAAAAGCTTTAGAACAAACAAGTGGGTTGGAATCGCCAAAAGAGCAAGAATAATTTATTACTCACCAGAGAGAGTAACTGGTGCTGAATTATCTGGAATGACTTATGAAGGTTTAGCTGATCCAAAGTGGAAAGGTAGATTAGTAATAAGAAAATCTAGCAACATTTATAATAAATCTCTTGTAGCGTCTTTGATTAAAAATAATGGAAAAGCTGCAACAGCAGCATGGGCTGAAGGAGTTGTGGCAAATATGGCAAGAACACCAACAGGTAATGATAGAGCACAAATAATGGCAGTCGCAGCAGGTGAAGCTGACATTGCGGTAGCTAATACTTACTACTTAGCTCTTATGTTATCCGGTAAAAAAGGTGCAGAGCAACAAGAAGCTGCAAAAAAAGTTAAAGCTTTCTTTCCTAATCAAAATGATAGAGGAACGCATATGAATGTTAGTTGTGCGGCTTTAGTAAAAGGTGCACCTAACAAAGCTAACGCTGTTAAACTTGTAGAGTTTTTATTAACTCCAGAGTCTCAAGAGCATTTTACAAACAATACTTTTGAGTTCCCAATGATTGATGGTGTTTCACCAAGTCCATTAGTAGTCAATAATTTAGGATTAGATTTCAAACAAGATATGAAAACTAAATTAGCTTCTTATGGAAAAAATCAAGCTGCTGCAGTTGAAGTAATGACAGCTGCTGGGTGGAAATAGCAAATGGAAGAACAAAAGAAATTTATTTCTGAAATTGATTTAAATAAATCTTCCAAAGCATGTTCCCCATGCAGTTTGGAGTGTGAAAAAATCAACAAAAGAGTAAATAACAGAAAGCTTTCAGAAATTAAAACTGAGGAGGTTCCGCATATCCTAAAAGTATTTGATTTTTGATTTTCTGGGTGTTCAAGCGCCTTAATTAAGTTGTCTCCTTATTAAGGCCTTGAACATAATACTTTCATGTTTATAAGGCGGATTATAAATTATGAGAATAAATTTTTGGTATATATCTTCTTTTGTAATTTCATTATTTGTAATTATTCCAATTTTAACTGTCTTTTCTAGTTTTTTTGACAATACCTCCAATTACTATCAAGTATTAAAAGATACTTTTTTATTGGAGTATATTTTCAATTCCCTAATCTTATTGGTGAGTGTTTTAATTTTAACTTTTATTATAGGGACAGGATCAGCTTACTTGGTTTCATTTTTTAATTTTCCGTTTAGTAATTTTTTTAAATGGGCACTAATTCTATCTTTTGCTGTACCCCCTTATATCTATGCGTATTCTTTAACAGCTTTTTTTGAAAATTATGGAACTGCCTATACTATTTTAAAAAATTTATTTGGTGAGGGTAATTACAACCAAAGCATTCCTAAATTTGATGGTTTATTAGGTGTGGTATTATCAATTTCTTTTTCACTTTATGCTTACGTTTATATTCTAGCTAGAGCGTCATTTTTATATCAATCACAAAACATAATTGATTTGGGAAAAAACCTAGGGTTTACAAAGTTTAAGGCATTTTATTCAATTATTCTCCCAGCAGCACGACCTGCTATAGTTGCTGGCTTATCGCTGGTGGCTATGGAAACACTTGCTGAATTTGGTGCAGTAGATTTCTTCTCAATAAATACATTAACAACGGGTATTTATAATTCATGGATTGCCTTTGACGATTTAGCATTTGCAAATCAATTATCTTTCTTTTTATTGTTATTTATTTTTGCACTTTTTATCTTAGAAAATTTATCGAGAAAAAATGCCAAATATCACTTCAATACCAAGGCAGGATTTAAACAAAAACAAAAAATACAACTTTCAGGTAAAAAAGCTTTCTTAGCATTCTCTTTTTGTTTTTTAGTATTCTTTTTAAGCTTTTTATTTCCGCTTAGTCAGATGATGTATTGGACAATTAAATTTCCAGAAAATTTGTTTGATTTAAAAATCTTAGATTTATTAATGAATACTCTTTATCTAGTAATTTTATCAAGTCTGTTGTTGATAATATTTGGTTTAGTTTCCAATTATGGAAATAGAGTAAATAAAAACAAAACATTAAATATTTTATCCACATTATCTATTTCAGGTTATGCAATTCCTGGAGTTATTTTAGCTGTCGCATTCATAACCTTTATTGCATGGTTTGATGATAGTGTGATTAAAAATTTGGGTTTTGTTTCTATCAAAAAAGTTTTTATAGGATCAATTCTTGGATTAGTACTTGTATACTTTATTAGATTTTATTCACTTGCATACAATGGAATTAAATCAGGCTATGAGAAAATTAATATTTCAGTTGATGAAAGCTCATATTTACTTGGTTACTCAAAAAGAAAAACGTTTATGAATATTCATATTCCTTTTTTGAGAAATTCTTTATTGTTTGTTGGAATATTAGTCTCTTTAGAAATAATAAGAGAACTACCAATTACTCTCATTTTAAGACCTTTTAATTTTGAAACTTTTGCAACAACAGCTTATATCTCTGCATCAGAGGATTTACTTGAGGCTGCTGCGGTACCTTCATTATTTTTGATTTTGATTGCAACTTTCTTCATAATTGTTACATCTAAATATATTTTAAGAGATAATAATGACTAAAAATTTTTTTGAAGTTAACAACGTTGATTTTAATGTAGGTAACAAAACTAAAGTTAAAAATGTTTCTTTTGCAATTGAAAATCAAGGTGACGTAATATGTCTTTTAGGTCCCTCAGGAATAGGGAAAACTACAATCTTAAGAACGATTGCGGGCCTTGAAAAATTAAAAAAAGGATCAATCATATTAAATGGAAAAACTTTATCTTCTGAAAATATTAACTTAGAGCCAGAAGAAAGAAATGTTTCACTTGCTTTTCAAGACAACAGTCTATTCCCACATTACACTATTGAAAAAAATATTTCGCTTGGTTCTGAAAGAAATAAGGAAAAAAAAGAGAAAAAAATTAGTTTAAAGGAGATAGTAGATTTATTAGATATATTTCACATTCTGAATAAATACCCGCATGAAATAAGTGCTGGTGAAGCCCAAAGAGCCTCATTAGCAAGATCATTGATAATGCAACCAGACTTGTTGTTACTTGATGAGCCATTATCAAATGTAGATCAAAGTTTTAAAGAAGAAATCCAAGTAAGATTAAAAAAAATTTTAAATAAATTAAAGATCACAACAATCATTGTTACACATGACTCTTATGAGGCATTTTATTTAGGATCTAAATGTGGAATAATTTTAAATCAAGAACTGAAACAATTTGATGATCCTTACAAGGTTTATCATTTGCCAAATTCTATTGAAGTAGTAAATTTTTTAAATAGAGGAATTTTAGTTCCAGCAAAGGTGACTGGAAAAAATACTTTAGAAAACTGGGATTTAGGCACTATTGAAGGGAATTTTATAAAAGAATATCCAGAAGGTGCCAATGTGCAACTATTACTTCAGCCAGAAGATTTAGAGCATGATGATACAAGTAATTTAAAACTTGAGGTAGTTGATCGAAAATTTAGAGGCACTAATTTTATTTATACTCTTAGAGCTCCAAGTAATACTTTAATTCCAGTATTTGTTCACTCACACCATATACATCAACATGAAGTGGATGAAAAATTTGGTATCAAAAGACCAATTCATATTGATCATATAGTTTGCTTCTAATAAAAACCTTTTAGAAAATGAAAAGTAACTTTAAAGTTTTTTTAAAGGGAATTATTGACGTAAGCCCACTTATGATACCAGTGGTCCCATTTGGTTTGATATTTGGCGTATTGGCTATTGATATTGGATTTACTCCAATTGAAACAATGGCAATGTCTTTAATAATTTTTGGTGGCGCTTCGCAAATAGTATTATTGCAATTATTTTCAGGAGGAGCTTCATCTTTAGTAATAATAAGTTCTGTTGGGGCTGTTAATTCAAGACATTTACTTTATGGTGCAGTCGTATCTGAACATCTATCGGATTTAAAATTAATTTGGAAAATTATTATTTCATACTTTTTAATCGATCAAGCATTTGCAATTTCAAATGAATATTTAAAAAAGAATAAAGATAATAATAGATATTTTCATTTAGTAGGTGGGGGAGCTACTTGTTGGGTGATATGGCAATCAACAACATTTTTAGGAATTATACTTGGAGCAGCAATCCCAGAAAAACTTGGTCTAAGTTTTGCGGTTCCTTTAACTTTTTTAGCCTTATTAGTTAACGACTTTAGAAAATTTATAAATGTGATTGTAATAATTATTTCAGGGTTGGTTGCTACATTTGGATATAATTATATTCCTTTTAAAGCATACGTCATAGTTGCTGCTTTAGCAGGGTTATTTACTGCAATGATTTTAACAACGAAAAATAAAAAAGTATGAGTAACTGGGCATTAATTTTATATTGTGGATTGATTACGTATCTAACAAGATTTTCTATGATAGCTTTAATTAAAAAGGAAATGTTTAATGATAGAATTAGAGAAATATTGTCATTTGTGCCATCTGCAATATTTCCTGCAATAATTTTTCCGGCAATTTTTATTAATGACAAAGGCTTGTTCGAAATAGATGATAATCCAAAGATATTAGCTGCAATAATTGCAATGGTTATTGGTATTTTCTCTAGAAGTATAATTGCGACAATATTTTCAGGATTAGCTTCTTATTGGTTTTTAATATTTGTTGTATAAGCAATTATGAAAAAAATTTTAACTATTTGCTTTCTTTTATTTGCATTCAATGTCAATGCTATGGAAAAAGAAACAACTTTTAAAAAAGAATTATTTGATAAAGCACAATCTGAAGGTAAGGTTGTTGTGGTGAGTTCCTGGATTAAGTATTGTATGTCATGTGCTAGTCAAATGAAAGTTTTGCAAAAAGCAAAAAATGATTTTAAAAATATTGAATATTTTTCATTTGATGTTACTAACAAGGAAATTGCCAATTTCTTTAATGTGCAATATCAAACCACACTTTTAATTTTTAAAGACAATAAAGAAGTTTATCGAAGTCTTGGAGAAACTTCTAAAGAACTAATCTATAAAGCCTTAAGATCTTCTATTTAATTTAAACACCTAAATTAATATTTTTAGATACGTTGTAATCAATTTGAGCAGGTTTTTTTAAATTAAGATTGTTCATGATTTCAATATATTCATCAACACTGCTTACTTGTAATCTTGGATTTTGTTTTTTTTCTTTTCCAATCGTGCTTACTTTTTCACCCTTATAATCATGAGCAGGGTATAGAAGAGTTTCCTCAGGTAATTTTAAAAGTTTATTAAAAATTGAATTATAAGCATCTTTTGAACTACCATTTTGAAAGTCTGTTCGACCAGTCCCGTTAATTAGAAGTGTGTCACCTGAAAAAAGATAATTATCCATTAAAAAGCTATAACTATCTGAAGTATGTCCAGGAGTATACATCGCTCTAATTTTCAGATTATCAAGATTAATATATTCATCATCTTTTACTTTAATTTCAACGGCATCTGCAGGAGTGTGTGCACCCATAATAGTAGAGCATTTAGTAATATCTTTGAGCTTAGATGCTCCTGTTACATGATCAGCGTGAATATGAGTATCAATTACTTTTACTAATTTTAAATCTAATTTTTTAAGCAAATTTATATATTCACTAACGTTTTCTATTACGGGATCTATAAGCAATGCTTCTCTACCTTCTCCGGATGAAATTAAATAAGTATATGTCGAAGATTTTGTATCGAATAATTGTTTGAAAATCATTTTAGTACAATAACATATTAGTACAAATTGACCCATTGTTAAAACATTTTAAAATATTATTTTTTTAAATATGAGATTAATTAAAATTTTATTAATAACTTTATTTTTCAATACATTTGCCTATGCAGATAAAAACATGAAAATTGGCACAAAAGGGAAAGAGAGCGAAGTTTCAAGAACAATTAAAGTTATAATGTATGATAACTATTATGAACCAAGTTCATTTCAAATTAAATCAGGCGAAACAATAAAATTTGAAGTTGAAAATGCAGGTATGCTTGTTCATGAATTTAATATTGCAAATAAAATGATGCACATGAAACATCAACCAGAAATGATGAAAATGGTTGAAAATGAAATTCTTTTAGCTGATTCCATTGATAAAGAAAAAATGAAAAAAATGGCAAAAATGGATAAAGCTATGGCCCATTCACATAGCAATAGTGTTTTACTTGAACCAAAACAAAAGGGTGAAATCATTTGGAAATTTGATAATGCAGTTAACATTGAAGTAGCTTGCAATGTTCCTGGCCATTATCAAGTTGGAATGATTGCTAAAGTTGATATAAATTAACTTAATGGACACAACTGCCAAGGCTAATTTTCATTGGTCATGCAAACATACTTGGAAAAGAAGTGCTAAAAATACCGCTTGGTGTTTATTGGGTTGTGCAATCGGTGATTTAGGTACAATTTTATTTTTTCAGCTGACAAAAATTCCATTTCCTGTTTTAGGAATTATGATTTTAGCCATCATTAATGGTTTGATTACAAGTATCATTTTAGAAACAATTATTTTAATGAGACAAAGTTTTGATTTTTCTAAGGCATTTAAAACTGCAATCGGAATGAGTTTTATATCAATGATAAGCATGGAAGTTGCTATGAACTTAACTGATTACTTTTTAACTGGTGGTGCAATATTAACATGGTGGGTTGTGCCGATTATGCTCTTAGCAGGTTTTGTAACACCATGGCCATATAATTATTGGAGACTTAAAAAATTTGGTGTTGCTTGCCATTAATCAAAAAATTTTAAATTAAGTTGATTAAATGCAAAAATCTTCGATATCTTATATTTTAAGATTATCTTTCCCTATTTTCTTTGCAAATTTAGCAATTCCTTTAGTTGGTATTATTGATACAGCCTTGATGGGAAATCTTGGAAACCTATCTTATTTAACAGCAACATCGGTTGCTGCAAATTTGTTCTCTATGATATTTTGGAGTTTTGGTTTTTTAAGAATGGGAACTGTAGGTATGGTTTCTCAAGCCTTGGGGCAAAATAGTTACCAAGAAATTTTAAATATAATTTTAAGAAATTTATTGTTGGTATTGATAGTTTCAGCCTTAATTTTTTTATCTCAAATATTAATTCTTAATTTAAGCTTAGAAATATTTGATTTATCTGAGTTAACTAAAGAATTTTATATTCAATATTTCAAAATTAGAATTTATTCAGCCCCCGGGGAACTAACTTTATATATTCTCACAGGTTTATTTGTTGGTTTACAGAAGACAAAAATTTCTAGCTTAATAATAGGTTTTTTTTCTATTCTAAATATATTTTTAAGTATCATTTTAGTTACAAAATTTGATTTAAATATAAAAGGAGTAGCTTATGGCACTTTTTTTTCAGCATTAATTACGTCTATAATATTTTTGATTTATACTTTTAATTATTTAAAAAAATTTTTTAATATCAAGATTGATGTAGTGAGTCTTTTTGATTTAAAAAAGATGAAAGATATTTTTAATATCAATTTTGATATCTTTATTAGGACCATTTTATTAACATTTTCTTTTTTATGGTTCACTTATTTAGGAACACAAATAGGAGAGAATTATGTTGCGGTTAATGCTATCTTGATAAATTTAGTTTTCTTGTCAGCATTTATATTAGATGCTTATGCATTTTCTAGCGAGGGATTGGTTGGATACTCTCTGGGAAAAAAAGATTTAATACTTTTTAAAACAATTATTAAAAATTCTTTTATATTAAGTTCCTTAACAGGTCTTTTCATCTCAATTATTTATTTTTTTATAAATGAAAATGTAATTTATTTAATGTCGGATATAGAAAATATCAGAAAGTTAAGTTCATCTTATGTAATTTGGTTAATCTTGTTACCCTTTATTGCATCTTTCTGTTACCAGTTTGATGGTATTTTTATTGGATCTTCTCAAACAAAAGAGCTGAGAAATGCTATGATTTTTTCTGTATTTTGCTATTTATTAATTTCAATAATTTTAACAAAATATTTGTCTAATACTGGAATTTGGATTTCACTCTGTTTCTTTATGATTTTAAGAGGATTATCATTATTCTATTATTTAGATAAAATTTATCAAAGATTTAAGGCTTAATTTAACATTTAAAAAATTATGGTAAAAAAAAATATCAAAAATTGGGATAATAAAACCTGGCTTTCTTCAAAAAGATATATTCAGACTTTTAATAGTTTTTTATTAAGTCAAATTCAGTTAAACAGCAATTCTCAAATTTTAGATATTGGATGTGGAAGAGGTAAAATATTAGGCTCTTTATCTTTAATATTGAAATTAAAAAATAAGCCAACAGGTATAGATATAGAGAGACATAAAGATAGAGATAAAAGAATAATTTTTAAAAAAATCGATGCAATTAAATATTTTAAAAAAAATAAAAAAAAATTTGATTTAATTTTAATTAAGCAAACAATTCATTTATTAAGATTTAAAGAAATTAAACAATTACTATTCTTATGTAATGAAGCACTTAATCCTAAGGGAAAAATAATCATATTTTCATTAAATACAAATCAAAATGAAATCCCAACTTTTTCATTAATGAAAAAAAAATTAAAAAATTCATTAAATAGGGATAAGCAAATAATTCAATTCATATTAAATTTAGATTTCAAAATCCTAATAAAAAAATTTGTTTTCAAAGTAAAAATAACAAGGAAAAAATATATTCAAATGATCAGGAACAGGTATATTTCGACACTGCTAAGTTTTAAATCAAAGGAAATCAATGAAGGGATTATTGAAATTAGCAATAAATATAGGAAAAATCTAAAGTTTAATGACAAACTTATTTGTCTGATTTTAAAAAAGTAAATTCAATTTACTTAAGGGGTCGCCCTTTTGCTCTCCAGCCAAAAGAGCTCCCTTAAGTCGCCTTGATGGCATTTAAGTCCGAATGGACTTTAAGTTTTTTGTTTTCGTTTTTATGAAATATAAAGCTACCCAGCTAAGTGTCAGGTGGCATTTGATTCATTAAAACTACCTCCTTAATTTGAGGTTAAATTTCAGCAAGGTTGTATTCAAGATATTTATTTACAAAATAATTAAATATATTTCTTGAATACAACCTAACTATTTATTAGTCTTCCCACATCTTAAAAAAACTTCACTTAAAAATAGAAAATTAAAAATTGCATTGAGTTTTAATATCTATATTGTTTCATTATGAAATATGTAAAAGGATTAATTAACTTACTTGTAAGCTTAATTGTCTCTACGATAATTATTTACGCAATAAATATTGCAGCAGGTTTTGCTGGAGCTGACTACACATTTAGTCATGGGGAAACATTTGTGATTTGGATACTAATGTGTAAAAGTCTATAGTTATCCATCATTAATAGATCACCAGGTTTTAATTTAAATTCAATTCTGAATTTTTCTGAGTTGTACATTTCTGATATTTTGTTTCTAGCTGCGTAATATAATTCTAATTTTCCCTTATCCATTAAGGGGACAAAATCTAATCGAGGACTAAATCTGACTTGTTTAAGTCTTTTGTTTTCATCAAGTTGGATCATTTCTGCCCAGTCTTCTAAAACAACATTATCATCGACAAATTGAAATCTAACTTTTATTTCGGTTAAAATTTGAAAAAAACTTGGATGCTCTTTTTTTAATTCTTCCGTTACGGCAAGGCCATCAACTAATGTTGATAAGCCACCACCAACTTCATTTTCGATGCAATGCAGCAATTGTATACAAGGTACTGGTTTTCTATAAGGATTGTCAGTATGTGGTGCTAAAGGCAATGAAGTATAGGCAAGATCATTTGGATTTGGTTTTGATTTGACATTAAAAAACTCACCGAAATTAGTTCGTCTAATACTTCCGATTGAATTAGCGAAATTGACAATAAAGTTATCTTGGGTAGGAACATTTTCAAATATAACAAATCCATATTTGTAAAAGTCTAATAAAGACTCATACATTATTTTTTCCTCAAAAAAGTTTTTATCAAACTTATAAATATTGTTATTTTGAAAGTCTGATTTCCATGAAATTTTATTGATAAAGTATAATTCATTATCTTTCTCAAACTCTTTAAGTATATTTTCGATAACTAGTTTTGCGTATGCACCATCTTTAAAACTTACCTCAAGAAATTTATCTGAAATATTCACTTTTGAAATTTCTGAGCTATTTTTAAGCATTGTTGGATCAAATAATCTTTGTTGAGTTTTTTGGTCTAAAAAGTTCTCACTATTCACCCGTTCTCTTAGCCAGAAAGGGTGAATTTCTTTTTTTGCACCCTGTTTTTCAAAAAACACTTTGTTATCGGTTAATTCTATTTTCATACAATAATAAGAGAATTATTTAAAATTTTACTTTAATCAATATAAATTAAATAGTAATAGTCCCATGTGTCAAAATTAAATTCATCAGATTTTAAAAGGTATTCTAAGTTTGTTGATAGCTTAGCTAGAAAACTTACTAAGTTTTATTACTCTAAGCTCAATAGAACTTTTAAAGTCTCCAACAAATTAAAAGGCAAGGGATTCGATCCTGTTACAACCTCAGATAAAGCTTTTGAAAAATTTATCAGGAAAGAGATAGCAAAAAAGTTTCCTAATCACCAAGTCATAGGTGAGGAGTTTGGCAAAAAGAAAACTAAAAGTGATTTTACTTGGGTTATTGATCCAATCGATGGAACCAGATCTTATGTAATTGGTAATCCTACTTGGAGTAACTTAATTTCTTTGAATTATAAAGGAAACCCTGTAATTGGACTGGCAAATTATCCTGTTCTTAAAAAATATTATTATAACGCGTCAGATAAAGTTGCATATGTTGTGGATCAAAGAAAAAAAAGAAAAATAAAAGTTAATAAAAAAATCTTATTCAAAAATATAAAAATGTCCGCAGCTTTTCATGGCATGTTATCTTTAAATAAACAAAAAAAGATCCCCAAAATTTTAAAACTAATGCAGTTTCCTTGTGCAGATGCTCTTAGCTACTCACATCTCGCAGAAGGTAAAGTTGATGTAGTTATTCAATGTGGAAATAAAATTTGGGATATTCACCCTTTAATACCAATCATTAAAGCAGCTGGTGGAGTTGTTAGTACCTGGAAAAATACAGATGCGGTTAAAGGTGGAAATATTGTTGCTTCAGTTAACAATAATATTCATAATAAAATTTTAAAAATGCTTAGACCAATAACTAAGTAGTTTTACCAAGAGTATTTAATAGAATCACACCAATAATAATTAGAGCTATCCCAATAATACCATAGAGATTTGGTATTTGATTATATTTAAACACGCCAAATAAAGTTACTGCAGTAATAGTTAGTCCCCCGTACGTAGCATAAGTGAAACCGACAGGAATAATATTCATTGCTTTTGATAAACAAAAAATACAAGCTACTATTGATATTGCACAAAAAATTGTTGGGCCAATATTGGTAAATCCATTGGTTGATTTTAAAAAACCATTTGAAGTAATTCCCAAGATTATCGCCAATAGAAGAAATATATATCCAGATAAATTACTCATAACTTAAGTTATGTCTATTTAGTTATTTTATCTACAAATTTTTCAACTATAGGAGCTACAATTGTTGTGGCAACTAATGCAACAGGTAAGCTTACTGACCAAGCTTTAAAAAATCTCTTATAATAGAGTTCATCATAACCTGTATTGATATATGTAATTATAAGTGTCATGATCAAGCTCATGCCAAGACCCATAAAAAATATAAATATTAATTTTGAATATTTTTTTGGAAACATAGAAAATTATAAATCAAAAATTAAGAAATAAAAATAAATTACCCATAAAAAACAAGCTGCCATGGTTACAAAAATTATTGTTACTCCAGTAGCTGTCTCATTTTTGTATTTTTTATTTACCTCTTTTCGCCATTTTTTTGGATAAAGTGGGATAGTCAACGCGTAAATGATTAAAAAAATATCAAGTGCAGTTATAGCTATACAAATAAAGAGTAATTGACTCACCTATTTTGGCATTGGAGTGGCACCAGTCTCTAAACTTATAATTTTTCCATCTTTATATTTATAAACTGCCATTACTGCCTCAACATTCCCATCATTAAACGTAACTATTGAATGGTGAACTCCAATTTCATCATTTTCATAGACCACTCTAGCTTTATCTTGATTTATATCACCACTCATTGCCCACTTTATAACATCAGCTTTACCTATGGTGTTTCCTGACTTGTGCATTGTAAATTTAAAGTCATCATGTAAAAGTTCATTCATAGTTGACTCATCTTTTTTATCAATTGCATTGGTATATTTCTCTAACATCGACATTTTGTACTCCTTTGTTGTTAAATATAAATTTTGTCACTAAAACCATAGATCATCACAGCACTAAGTATAGTCAAAACTAATGGAGCATAAATTCCCTCATCCGATGTTTTGTCTGTGTGTCCAAGTTTATTAATTTTTGTATTATAAAAGCCAACAATAAATGCAGATAAGTTTTGCAAAAAGATCAAGTTAAAGAATGCCCATGTTGTCTCTAAACCATTAGGTCTTATAAAACCAACATAAATAGCCATAACTACTGAACCAAGAAATATTGATCCAAAAAATCTAACCATTCCTGCACCAGTATCATCGATACCATATTTATCTAAGAAGGACTTTGTTTGGAAAACGCATCTAAAACCATAATAAGCAAACCCTATAAAATGGATTATAAAAACTGCTAAATAAAATATTCCATTAAATTTTTCTATCATTTTATCTCCTAGTCGTTAAAGATCATTCTCATTTCATCTTGTATTGTACCATCTTTAAAGACTCCCTTCATTTTTTTTTGAAGTTCTATAAATTTAGGATCTGCAGACATGTTTTGATCATTTTCAAATGCTTTGTCTGTAAACTGTTCTCCTACAAGAGTTTCTCTAACTGTTCTTGGATTTCCACCAATTTGAAAAGAAAAATAAACTTCATGATCAGGATAATGTTTTTTTCTTACTTCAGCTAAACCTTTGGAAATTTCCATAGCTTCACCAAGCTTGTCATCATAAACTCCGATGGTTCTTGTGTAAATTGCTTTCATTATTTATCCCTATTTTGCGTTATAATCCATTACCTGGTCAGTGCACTCAGTAAATTTGTGAGGTTCAAAGAAATCGTTCATTTGACCTAGTTGATTAATTATATCCTCCTCACTATTTCCTTTCCACCAGCAAAACATTTGCATCGTATCACCCGGCGTATTCCAAGTCATTTGACACGCAGCTTTGTCACTGGTCATTGATTTAATAATATCCTCCATTTTCATTGAGGCTACTGTTTCGCTAAATTTATCTTTCATTTCTTTAGATTTGAAAGTGTGAGTTACCATATAGTTTTTCATTTTTCTCCTTTGTGTTTAGCTTTTAAATAAAGCAAGAGCTTCATTTAAAAGTTTTTCAGACTTAGCATGATCACCATTATTATGGGCATCCATACCTTGATCTTTAAGTTCTTGAGCTTTTTTAATTTTTTCATCAATATTTTTAGCTAACATCGGACATGAGCCTGCATATGCTGAGCTAACAAATAAGACCAAACAAAGCGTTAACATTATTTTTTTCATTTTTTCTCCTTATAAATTTACTTCAGATAGTTCATATAATTTAGCGCTCTCTACACATTCTGCATAAATAGCCTTCGCCGTAGGATTATTCCCAGTTACAAATTCTTTCATTCCAGCTTCATTATGAACATTCACTTTAAATAACATCCCACTTTTATCTGGAATCATGGCACCGACAGTTTTTTCTGGATAGGCGACACTTTTTCTTACACCCATCCCTTCATCTGATTGCATCCATCCCATGAAAGTTTCTAATTTACCCTCTTTAAGTTTAAGGAATACTAACATTTCTTTTTCCATTTTTTCTCCTTTTAAATTAATACAAAGTCTGAACTACTTTTTTAACTCTTTCAGCTCCATTCGGAACTAAAGCTTCAACAAATGTATGACATTTTTCAGTTTTAGCTTGGTCGTATTTGGAGCCATAATGCTTATCAACTGCTTTATTTACTCCTTCATCCCATTCTTTTTCTGGAATACCAATTTCAAGAGCATACGTTTTTAAAACTTTTACTGTTGAAATAGATTTTTCTTTCATGCCATATTCAAATTTTTCACCAGATGGTAAAAAATAATTTGCCATATAAATTCCAATACAATCCCAGGCTTTAGATTTATCATTCTTACTCATACCCGCATGTGCAGAAGTAAAAATTAAAAACGATAGTATTACTGCTATATATTTATTCATGATCCCTCGATGTTAATTAATATTATTCTAAAAATGTAACTGTTTTGTTACATGGCTGATATGCGGTATTATAACCAGCTAGGTATTGGAAGGTTTTTTTCCTTTAAAAAAGATTTATTAAACATCTTTGAGTTGTATTTATCAGACTTATCACAAAGAATAGTTACAATAGTTTTTCCTGGGCCAAGTTCTTTTCCAAGTCTAATTGCACCTGCAATATTTACACCACAACTGGTTCCTAAACTTAAACCCTCATTTTGAATTAAATCATAAAGTATTGGTAAAGACTCTTCATCACTAATTGAAAACGCACCATCAATTTTTGCTTCAGCGAAATTTTTAGTTACTCTACTTGAACCAATTCCCTCAGTAATTGATCCTCCTTCAGCTTTTAATTCACCATTTGTAATATAATTATAAAGAGCAGAACCTGTTGGATCAGATAAATAAATTTTGATGTCTTTATTTTTTTCTTTTAAAAATTTACTTACACCACCTATAGTTCCACCTGTTCCAGAAGCACAAACAAAACCATCAACCTTACCATCAGTTTGTTCCCAGATTTCTGGTCCTGTGGTTTCATAGTGACCTTTTGCATTGGCAGTGTTATCAAATTGATTTGCCCAAACAACACCATTGTTATTTGTACTTTTTAACTCTTCGGCAAGACGACCTGCAACTTTTACATAATTACCATCATCTTTATATGGTTTGGGTGGTACCAACCTAAGATCTGCACCAATATTTTTTAAAGTATCTTTTTTTTCTTGTGTTTGATTGTCAAATTGTTTTATAACCTAAAGAATTTCCTAAAAGACATAAACCAATTCCAGTATTACCAGCAGTGCCTTCAACTACAATTCCACCCTCTGAAATTAATTTTTTTTCTTGTGCATCTTTAATTAAAGCAAGAGCAGCTCTATCTTTAACTGATCCACCTGGATTAAGATATTCCGCTTTACCAAAAATATGACATCCTGTGATTTCAGAAGCTGCTTTTAATTTAATTAAAGGAGTGTTTCCAATCGACTCAAGAAAGTTGTTTTTAATTTGTGTCATTGTCTTTATCTTTATCAGTAACCGCATAAGGTTGAAATCCTTTTGTGGCATCCCCAACTCTTGTGGCTGGAATTCCAACCATGATGGATTTCTCAGGAACGTTTTTGGTAACCACTGCATTAGCACCTATTAAAGAATTTTTTCCAATTACAACTGGTCCTAAAATTTGAGCACCAGATCCAACGACGACGTTGTCCTCTAATGTTGGGTGTCTCTTAACATTTCTTTGATCATTTGCATTAATACTAGGAGCAATCCCACCAAGCGTAACGTTGTGATAGATGGTAACATTATCTCCTATCTCTGAGGTTTCACCAATTACAACACCCATGCCATGATCGATAAATAAATTTTTTCCTATTTTTGCTTTTGGATGAATCTCTATACCAGTTAAGAATCTTGAAAATTGAGAAATGATTCTTGCAACTAAATCAAATTTAGCGATCGCAAAAAAGTTTGCAATTTTATGAAAAAAAATAGCTTTTACTCCTGGGTAGGTAAGAATCAAACTCACCTTTGATTTTGCCGCAGGGTCTCTGTCTATTATAGATTGTAAAAAGTCATTCATTATTATTTGCCAACTTGATTTAAAAAATTAATGCTTATATAGTTATTTTGTTAAGTATTTAAAGGAGAAATTATGTACAAAAACACAAACTGCTTTCATTTAGCAATACCATGCGGTGATTTAGAGACTGCAAAAAAATTTTACAGTGAAACATTAGGCTGCAGATTAGATAATTCTGCTCAAGAGTGGGCGGATGTTGATTTTTGGGGAAATGAATTAACACTTCATGCAAGTGAACATAAATTAGATAATGAAAGACACGATGTCGATATGGGTAATGTTTCAGTACCTCACTTTGGTGTTCATTTATCTAGAAAAGATTTCGATACTTTAAAACAAAGATTAAAAGATAAAGGTGCAAAATACTATGATGAGCCTTACTTAAGATTTAAAGGCACAAAGTATGAGCAAGAAACTTTCTTTGTTAAAGACCCCAACGAAAACATTTTAGAAATTAAAACATTAACGGCAAATCCTGAATAATTTTTATTAAATTATTTTCAGGCGTGTTTTAATGAGCAATAGAAGAAATCTATTAAAAATTATTGGTGTATCCTGTTTATCATGGATTTTATATCCATATAAATTTGTACTTTCAGAAACCAAAAAAATAATCAATCAGAACCTTACCAGTAAACAAAAAGAAATTATGTTTAACGAAGGTACTGAAAGACCATTTACTAGCGAATTACTAAAAGAAAAAAGAAAAGGCTTTTATCATTGTGCAAATTGTGGAAACAAATTATTTTCCTCAGAGGCTAAATTTGATAGCGGCACTGGTTGGCCATCATTCAGTGAAGCGTTACCAGGGGCTTTTAAAACAAAAGTAGATTATTCATTTGGCATGAAAAGGATCGAATATCATTGTGCTAAGTGTGGTGTTCATCATGGACACGTTTTTGACGATGGGCCAAGCTCAACTGGTAAAAGATTTTGTAATAATGGTGCTTTATTAGGTTTTTTAACAGGATTAAGTTTAATATTAGCAATTGGTGCTCAAAATATTTTTGTCATAGAACAAGGTTTAAAAAAACAACATGTATTTTTGGTTTGTTTAATTTGTTCTATATCTGATTTTATTTTAATATTTCTAGGAATATTTCTTTTTCATTATTTTACCCAATATTTTACCCCAACAATTGAATTAGTACTTAATATTTTATTAGTCATTTTTCTAATTCACTTTATTTATTCAAAAATAAAATCTTTTAATTCTCAAGTAACGATAGATCAAAATTCTAATTTAAATGAAAAAAAAGATGTAATACTTAAAACTTTAGGATTTACCTTTTTAAATCCACACGTTTATTCAGATACTGTATTTTTTTTAGGGAATTTTTCTAAAAATCTCTTAATTATAGAAAAATATTTTTTTGGAATAGGGGCAACAATAGCCTCTTTTTTATTTTTCTTCTCAATTGGATATTTATCACAATATTTTTCTAAGTATTTGAATGATAAAAAAATATGGAAATATATAAATATTTTTATTATTTTGTTTATGTTTTTAATAACAGTTTATGTATTCAGAGATGTATTAAAATTTTACACAAAATCATGAAAATATTAAAATTTTTATTAGTGTTCTTTTTTTTTACTTTTCACGCGCACGCAAAAGAATTACCTAAAATAGATGCAAAATTCTATTTAGGAATGTACAAATCTTTTGATAAATTAACTTCTGTAGCAACCTCAAAATTTTATCCTGATTATCCTTATAATACTTCGACTGACACTGAAAAAGAAAATCTAGGTTTTTATTTAGGTTATAATTTTTATCTAGATAATTTATTATTAGGTATAGAAACAAGTTTTCAAGAAAATATTGGAAAAGATAATAATCCAGGTCCTAATTTAACTGGGGCTGTTACATACGAGAAATTAAAAGAGATAAAATTAAATATTGGATACAATTTTAAAGATTTCGTTTTTTTTACTTATTTAGGGATTGGAGATGTTCACCCATCATGGACAAGTTATCAAAATGATCCAACTTATGTTCGTGATTATTGGTCAAGGGGATTTGGAATTGATTATAAATTAAACGAAAATTATTTTATTGGCTTAAATTTTGATGAAACAACTTTTGATCTTAATTACTTAACCAGTTTTTATGCAGAGGAAGTTCATAAACAATCTATAAGAGCGAGATTTGGTTATTTATTTTAACTTGAATAGCCGTATTTTTTGAGCCTTACATCTCCAGTTCTAGCATGAGCTTCCATTCCTTCATATCTAGATATTCTTGCGGCAGCAGCACCAACTAGTTCAGTAGATTCTTTTGTCATTCTTTGAAAACTTAAGGTTTTAATAAATTTACCAACAAATAAACCTCCGGTGTATCTACCAGCTCCTTTAGTTGGTAAAATATGATTTGTGCCTGAACATTTATCTCCATAGGCAACTGTAGTTTCTTCACCGACAAATAATGATCCATAATTTGTTAATCGTTCATGAAACCACTTTAAATTTTCTGTTTGAACTTCTAAATGTTCTGGAGCGTATTCATCACTTATTTTTACAATCTCTTCGTCAGTGTCACAAAGAATAACTTCACCATAATCTCTCCAAGCTGCTTCAGCGCTAGTTCTTGGAACCTCCGGTAATTCTGCAATTAATTCTGGAACTCTCTTCATAACTTTCTCAGCTAATTCTTTACTAGTTGTATACAGCCAACATGGTGAATTATAACCATGTTCTGCTTGGCCTACTAAATCAACAGCAACTATTTCTGGATCAGCTTTTGCATCAGCAATTATTCCAATTTCAGTTGGACCTGCAAATAAATCAATACCTACCTTGCCATATAAAATTCTTTTTGCTTCAGCTACAAATTGGTTTCCTGGACCAACAATTATGTCTGCTGGAGGGTTTTTAAATAATCCATTAGTCATTGCAGCAATTGCAGGAACACCACCCAAGTTTAAAATTACATCTGCCCCACAAAGATCAGCAGTGTATACAATAGTAGGGTGGGCACCGACACTTTCTTTTGGTGGACTACACGCTATAATATTTTTAACACCAGCAACTTTGGCTGTCGTCACACTCATTACTGCAGAGGCGATATGAGCATATCTTCCTCCAGGTATGTAACAACCTGCTGTATTAACTGGAACTAATTTTTGACCTGCATACAAACCATCAGATAATTCAACCTCAAAATCTTGTCCATAATTGTTAAGTTGAGCTTCAGCAAATTTTCTTACTCGATCAAAGGAAAACTGAATATCATCTTTAGTTTTTTGATCTAAATTTTTTTTAATTTCTTCAATTCTCTCTTTTGAAACAATGATTTCACCATCGTATTTGTCGAACTTTTTTGTTAAATCAATACAACCTTGTTCTTTTGTGCTTTCAATGTCTTTTAATAAATCTTGAACAATTCCTGTTGTCTTATTGTCATCTGTTGACGATGTTTTTGGAGATTTTTTTAAATAAGTGATTGCCATATTATTTGTTTATTATCGTTGAATTATTTAAGACAATTTTAATTTTATTGCAATCAAACAATTAATCTAAAGCAACAACGGCTGCAGCAATGGAGGCTAATCTCGCGGGTGCTTCATCCGAACGACTGGTTATTACTACTGGAACTTTACCTCCAACAACCACACCTGCTGCACATGCTCCACAAAAATATATAAGCATTTTTACTAAGCCATTTCCCGTTTCAACACTTGGAACCAGTAGTACATCTGCCATACCGGCTACACTATTTTGTATTCCTTTGATAGCTGCAGATTTTTTTGAAATACTATTATCAAATGCTAGTGGACCAAAAACATCAGCATTTAAATTTTCTTTTTTAGCTAAATTGGTTAATTCTTCAGCTTCTTTAGAACTTGGCACACTATCTAACACTTCCTCAGTAGCAGACAAGATTGCGACCTTAGGTTTTTCAATACCAATTCTATTGGAAAAATTTATAACATTTTTGAGAATATGTAGTTTTGTTTTTACATTAGGTAGAACATTCAATGCTCCATCAGTAATTATTAAAGGCTTATCTTCTTTTCCCAATGTCATATGCCAAATATGACTCAATCTTGTTTTTCCTAGTAAATTATACTCTCTTTTCAAAACTTCTTTCATCAAAACGTCAGTATGAATATGTCCTTTAACAATAATTCTAATTTTTTGTTCGCTTGCGAGTTTTGCAGCAATCGTTGCTGTATTATTTTCAACAGGCTCATGGATTATCTCATAATTTGAGATATCCCATTTCAGATCCTGGGCGCATTTATTAATTTCTTTTTCATCACCAATAAAAATTGGTTCAATAAGATTTTCTTTAACAGCATCTTGTACTGACTGCATAGGTAATGGTTTTCCGGCATTAACAATTCCTGCTTTAATACCTTTCTTTTTATGAGCAACATTAAGTAAGTTATCAGGACAAATAATTTCTTTATCGGAAAGCATATTAATCTTTTAAATCTATTAAATCTTTTTGAATAATTTTTGACAATTTGATTTCTTTTTTTAAGTTCATTTTAAACCTTTTATCTTTATTTTGACCAGGATACATTATCTCTTTTACTCCTTTAATTTTAGGCAATCTTTTAATTGTTTTAATATTATTCTTAATTCTTGAAGTATAGTTATTGACAAATAAGTTTGTTTTAAATGTGATAAATAAATGTCCAATATTTTGTGGACCTGAAAAATCATCAAAAGGATCCTTAACTTTACCTGCGTGATTTCCGCCAGTTAAAACACCACTTAGAATATCTACCATCCATGCTAAACCTGAACCTCTAAAACCTGCGATAGGCAATTGAACTCCATAAAGTGCTTTTTTTGCATCTGTCGTTGGTTTGCCAAATTTATCTAATGCAACACCTTTTGGAATTTTTTGATTATTTCTAGCTGCAAATCTAATTTTTCCTCTATTAATTTTTGCAATAGCTGTATCCAATATAAAAGGTACCCTTGCTCCGGTTGGAGAACCAAAACATATAGGATTTGTTCCAAACAAACTTTTTTTTGCACCATAGGGAGCGATTGCAGGTGGAGCATTAGTATAAATCATTGTGATTAAATTTTTTTTAACTGCTTGCTCAGCGTAGTAACCAGATAATCCATAGTGACCACTATTTTTTACTGCTACTAAACCAATACCTGTTTTTTTGGCACATTCGATTGCTTTTCTAATCGCAAGATCTGCTGCAACGAAGCCAATACTATTATCAGCATCAATATGAGCAATCGATTGAGATATCTTTTTTACTTTTATTCTAGGTTTTGGATTGATGACTTTTTTAGATATTCTTTCACAATACATTCTTAATCTAGAGAGACCATGACCATAAGCACCAACTAATTCGGCATTAATCAAAGCATTTGCTGAAATAACAGCATGAGGATTGCTTAATCCGTGATTTTTAAAAATTTTAATGACTTCTTTTTTAAGATTTTCTGTTTTCAAATTAGCCTTTTCCACGCCATGGAATTGTTTTGTCTATTATTTTTCTCAAAGTGACATCAAATAATAAACCTAACATTCCCATGATAAATATAGTGATCCAAATAACTTCGTATTGAAAATATTTTTTTGCAACGTTTTCAACAAATCCTATACCTGTTGTTCCAGCTAAAAACTCAGCCGCAACCAAAGTTCCCCAACACATACCGACAGCAACTCTAATTCCTGTAAGTATTTCAGGTAAAGAATTTGGAAAAATTACATATCTCAATATTTGTTTTTTGGATGCACCAAGTGAGTGAGCTGCATGGATTTTTGACAACTGGGTACCAGAGGCACCAGCTCTTGCAGAAATAATCATGATTGATAATGAGACCATAAATAATAAGAAAACTTTCCCGGTATTATCAATTCCTAAAACTGAAATAATTAAAGGAGCCCAAGCCAGAGGGGGAACAGGTCTATAAAGCTCAATTAACGGATCAAAGAAACCTTTGGCAAATCTATTTAATCCCATAAATAATCCAAGTGGCACACCAATTAATATTCCAAACACTAATCCTAAAAATACTCTTAAAAAAGAATCCCAAATATGACCATAAGGCACTGGTACTTTAAATAATTTAAAGTCTCCTGTTACTAATTTTAAAACTTGGCCTTTAAAATTTTGTTTAACAATTCCATCTTGAGTGTGAACTGGGTATTCACCAGGTAGAATATCAGCAATCCAATCTGGTAAAATGAAACCAATCATTTTACTTACATCAACCAGTTCTATCCAGAGAAGAGGAATTTCTTTGTAACCTACACTCGGTTTAAGCATAAGCATAAACTTATCAAATGTATCTGACGGCTTAGGTAACCATCTACCAGATCCTTGTTCCGAACAGCTTGGCCCACTTGCAACAATAGTGCCAGCTGGGAATAAAAATATATCTACAAACCTCAATCCCCCTTGAGCTTCTTTTTGGGCAACATCAAAATTGATAATTGCATTTTGCATTTCATTTAATGCATTGGGTGGATATATACTTGCAAATTCTATTCGTCGTGCAATTTTAACAATGTCTTTGGCATAAGTTGAAGCTACTTCTTGAGTATCATCTAAATTTTTTCGATAAGCTTTGATCTCATCTTTGAGTTCTTTTATTTTATCTTTAAATTGTGGATTATGATTTCTTAACTTAAAGAATTCATCACTAATAATTTGTAATTCTTTTGCAGCAGCATCAAATTTTAAACCTCTTTTAGTCTCTGGAACTAAAGGTACCTCGATAGTATTTTCTATAGATCCTGTTCCAGATTGAACTTTTATAATTCCCCAATCTCCTTGCTCACTTACTGCTTTAAGTCTTTCATTGGCTTCTTGTTCTGTTTCAAAAGGATATTCAGGTTTTCTAAAATTTTCAGTTAATAAGTTAATTTTACCAGTAATGTCATCTATTTTAAATTTCGTCTCATTTTCAATTAAATCCTCATTAGTTAATAAAGGAATTAGTTGAATAGTTTTGTTGATAAACTCTGTAAGATCTGTTTTTTGTTGCAAGTTAAGATCTTCAGAAAACTTAATTTCATTTAAAGTTGCTTTGAGGTTTTTATTTTCTTTCTTAATTTGTGCAGTACTTTTAAATTCACGTTCCTCTATTGGAAATTGATATTTTAAACCTAATAAAGAGTCGTTAAC
>LUMC01000019.1_pt1 | contig 28587 bp, 31 predicted proteins | sample 729671 | NCBI WGS metagenome assembly LUMC01 (sample SAMN03860273, study PRJNA289734) | marine metagenome | biome: seawater column; feature: ocean; material: water; isolation source: Red Sea water column Station 91 - depth 10m | place: Saudi Arabia: Red Sea | collected 2011-10-15 | depth 10 m | reverse complement strand
CCTTGTATACCAGGCGAGATGGACTGTTATAACTATAGAGACGGCGTTGGTGGTGTTAATATGACATGGACACCAAGACTAACACCTATATATACGCCTGGTTTAAGTGGTTCCGGTGCACATACTCTTAACAACTACACTGACAATGTTGGTAATAATTACACGATTAAAACTACTTGGGTTGATACAAGTGGCGTTACACAAACACAACCTTTAACAGCTAGACAATGGATTCAAAAATTTTGGAGTATGCCGACTAGTGTAACAAGTATATTAGATAGGTGTTCTTTGTGGGATTCTGTTATTGGGTTGCCATGGTTTAACTTAAACTTTTCACAAATTGATGCTATGGGTAACGACATAGATTTTAACGCTTTTAAACAAGCAGATGGAAGTGGTTATTTAATAAAAATATGGGATAAAAAGAAAAGACTATTAGGTTCTTGGTTATATGATAATTGTCAAGTAATGCATCCAACCGTTAAATACCATAGATCTGACGTACCTGGTTCTCCACTTAGAAACGAAATAGATTTGCAAAGTAATAGTTTTCCAGAGCTAAGTAAATCTACAAAACTTAGAGTCTATTTTACTTGTAACGACGGTAAAATGCCTAAAATGATAGATGGTCATTATATTTATGGTAAAAAATATAGAGTGATTCAATATGGATATAGAAAAAGATCAAGTGGTTTTGGTTTTGGATCTGATATTAATTACGGAAAACTAAATGACCCTAATTTTGATCTTGGTGCATTTGGTACTATTTCTAATGGTCATGAAATTTGTAATCCGGCAAATCCAATAACTTTAAATGCAACTGGATTATTAAATCATACTGCGTTAAATATGACTGGAGCTTTTTTTAATAATACAACTCCTAGTGGAGCTTTAGCAATACCAAGTTTTGGTTATCACAACGATGATTATAGTACTGACGGCCTCGATAATCCAAATCAACTTACAGCTTCTTATGCATATTTACTAATAAAATGTGATTATTTTGATAATTCACCTTACGGTTATGCACACATGAACGGCCCTAATACAGATGAGTTTAACATGAATATGATTTGTGATGAAACTCACGGTGCTTGGTGTGGTCAAAAACTTTACACTATACCAGCGCCTAGCTATAACAGCAGTGATGGAGTTTGTGGAAGAATTAAACCTTTGTCTGGAATTGGTATTAATTCAACTTCTTTACCTTATATAACAAGTGGAAATTATAAAGACGTTAGAGTAAACTGTAGAAATCATGGAATAGCAGGTGGAGGTAAAAGTCCTTATCAAATAAACTTACCAAAACCTATTACTGGTAATGTATTACACCCAAGCGGTTGTATACCAGGCGACCCAACAAATCCTTGTCTTTATCTTTCTGCTAGTACTATTAATTTACATCCTTGGTTTGCACAATTTAAACCAGGTGACGGTAGTGTGCCTGGTGGTAATTCAACATGGACAAATATTACATGGTATAATAGTTTAAATGACTTTATTTACGATCATCAAGCTACACCAACAAGAGAGCCAAACATGTTATGTAAGCATGATTATTGGGCTGGTACTAATGCTACAGGTGGTGGCACAGAGTCAGAGCCAGGTGGTAGAGGTGAAAGCGGTGAATATGTAATAACTGAGTTTAATATAAACGAAGAGCACATATCTGAGTCTGGTGGCGTTAAACAATTAAGTATTGTTGGTGATCCTTTTGCTACTTTTTCATTAACTATTACTACAGACGATGCTACAGTTAAGTATTACAATTTTTCATCTAATAAATTTAGCACAACATATGATAAACTTTCTTTTGAAAAATTAAATAGTAGCGGTATATATCAACAAGCTATAACTTTTCCAGCATCAACTAGTAATGTTGTTTATAGCGTAAGATTACAAGCAGAGCCTCATTTTGATACAGAACTACAATTAAGTGGTGTTTTATCTAAAATAAGTCAAACAAAGAAAATATATCAATACGCTAAAAAGAAAATTACTTTTACTAGTTCTTCTGAAACAAGTACTTCTGTTCTTACTTTTCCAACAGACGTAGAAGTAGATGTATCTCCTTCTCTTGTTACTATAGACGATGTTTTAACTAGTAGTGTTCCTATTGGTGAGGTAGAAAAAACACTTTCTTGGACTTATACAGTTAGTAACGATAAAAGAATTGTTATAAAAAGACAGCCTTTGATAGAAGATTTTGAGTCTACAATTACAAAAACTGTTGACGGCGTTGTTGATGTTAGTGATGGAACTGGTGGAAGAATAGTTACATTAAACAATGTTGAAAATCTATCTGTAGGTAATACTATTACCGCTGTTAGTTCTGGTAGTATAATTGGATTACCCGCTATTACTGCTATAGATTCTACTGATAAAAAAATTACAATTAGCGTAGGACAAAACTTTTCAGATGGTATAACATTGACATTTACAGGTGTTGGAGCAAGAGCAGCAAGTAATTTTTACAATACTAATTTTGAGTTAAGAAACTTAAAAGCAACTTTAAATACTTTAACGACCACAACAACGTCTAACGTATCTGATAGTAATAGTATTCCTGTTAGTAGCATAAAAGGTATAACACCAAAATCATTACCTAAAACACTTAGTATATCTTCTTTTACAGGATCTGGAACTAATCCTAAAGCCACAACAAAAATAACATTTATTAACAATATCGATGATTTAGCTGTCGGTCAAACTATAGTTGAAGCTGTAGGTTTTACAAACGATCTTATTGGCACGATACAAGGTTCGCCTGTTATTACAAGATTAATACCAGAAGAAAAATCTATAATTGTTTCTATCCCTCAAGCTTTTAGAGGTAATACTATATTAACTTTTGCTAATACTTTTGTAGATGCAAACTCTATAGATTCTAGTAACAAACCTTATGTTGAAAGAATAGAAGGTTCTAACATAATATTAAGTGCTAATCAAAGTATTAAACAAGGCGAAACTCTTACTTTTATTGGTAGTAGTAACTCTGTTACAATAACAGCAAATATAGCTGTAAAATCAATGGGTGAAAACAATATTACAGCTAATTTAAAAATAGATAACATATTAAAAATATCATAAATGATAGAATTAGATTTCATAGGACAATTAAATACTTCGCTACAAGTTGGTGATATAGTTTATTATTTACCTGTAACAACAACTGCTAGCTTTAACACAAGTAACACTAGTTCTGCTGTAGAGTTAGGACCAGTTACAGAAATACTTGTAAATAATTTTAATAATTTTACAATAAGAATAGACTCTACTTCAGGAATACCAGCTGGTACTAATTTTTATATGTTTTCTAAAGATAACACAGTAAATTTAGCTAGTGTGCTAGGTTATCATGCAGAAGTTCAGTTTGTAAATAATTCAAATGAAAAAGCTGAAATGTTTAGTGTAGGTTCTATTGCACAGCTAAATAGTAAATAAAATACAAAAAGTGTAACTATAATAAAAAAACTATTATGAAGAAAAGACAGTCAATGGCGTTAAAAAAATCACCTTTTAAAAATATATATGCTGGGGGAGGTATTGGAGGAACTAGTGGTTATCTCGTAGGTGCAAAAATAGGAGGAAGTGTTGGTGGATTGCCGGGTGCAGCAGTAGGAGCTATAGCAGGAGGTCTTATAGGTGCTACTATAGGACAAGGATATGCTACTGCTAAAAGTTATCGTGATAAAATACTTGAGTCAGAAGATAGAATGGACACTTTAAAAGGTGACTTTCAAGATTTAAGCACTGATAATATTTTTAGAAATGTAAAAAATCCATATGCTAATATAGATCCTAATTTTGAAAACGTATATGAAGATATGGTTGGTGTTGATAGAACTGCTACTGATATTGCTACAGAAGCTTTTAATCAACAACAAGCTAACGCTTTGCAGCAAATGCAAGAAATGGGTATGATTAACGCTCAGCAAATAGCAAATGCACAATTAAAACAACAACAACAAGTTACAGCCACTTTAGCTGAACAAACAAGACAAGCTGATATATTAAGAGCACAAGGTGCTGCTCAAGTTCAACAAATGGAAAGACAAACTGAAATGCAGATTGCACAAGGTGGATTTGCTGCTGAACAAATGAGACTGCAAGGTGCTGTTGACGCTAGAAACTTAGAGTATCAAAAAACACAAGGTTTATTAGCTTTAGAATCTGGTCAACTAGAAGGTTTACGAGCATCTAAACTTGCTAATAGAGGCTGGTTTCAAAGAACTTTTGGAACTTTTGCTCGTGTTTAATAAAAATTTAAATTATGGCTAAAAAAACATCAACAGGTAGAGTAGTAGATATAGCTGCTTTAAGTAGAATAGGTAGAGCTCGTACAGCTCCATCACAACCAGAAAACAGAAACATGGATAAGTTTTTGCAGTTTGCTGGTACTATCGCTATAGACTTATTTTCTAAAGCTTTTAATAAAAGGCTTGAAATGAATGAAAAAAACTCTATTAAAATAGATGATTTTAAAGTAGATAATAAAGACGCTTATAATACCATACCAGCTTTAGACAAAGCTATTACAGACTATCAAAACATGTATAACGATGGAACAAAGAAAAAAGTTGGAATATTTAATATACCTGTAAGTGAAAAAGCTAAAGGAAGATCACAAGAAGGTAGAGATTTAATATCACAAGCAGACATTGGTTTATCAAGTTTAGAAGAAGAAACTTCAATTTATCAAAACAGTAAACAAAAGGCACATGATATACAACACAAAGGTTTTATTACAGATCCTGACGGTAGACAAATAAACGCTAGTTATAGCGGTCTTAATCTTCCAGAAGATATTATTTTTCAACAAGCTTATGCTGATGGTATTTTAGATGATTATATACAAATACAAGATGGTAAGTTTTATTTACCTCAAGGCATTATAGAAAATATAGATCTAATAGCAAGTCAAAAAATAGATGATCAACCTCATATTGCCCTTAGAAGAGCAGGTATGGTTTCACGTAAGGTCAAGAACAATATTCGACTATTGACTGAGATAAAAAGAATAGATGGTACGAGTGGTGCTGATTTAGTTCCTATGGAAAAATGGCCAAAAGCAACATTAAGTCAATCTGAAAAATATGATAATATTTCTGTTCAGCTGCAAGGCGATGCTATTAAAATGGGTTTTGCTAGAGATTATGACGAAAATACTGATGGCTCTACTTATGCGACTTTACTAAAAAAGACTACTAATGAAATGTCACCTAATGAATTGATGAGTAGTCTATTTGATTCAACACTTGAGTTTAATAAAGATGGTAGTATAGCTAGCTCAGGAAGAACAATAATTGATAATTTTATAGACAATCCTACTTTTGAAGTTGAAATAGATCACGATGCTGATCCTAGCACTCCAAAAGCTGTTTTTGATGGAACTCAAAAATATATTGAAAGAGAATTTGGTAAAAACAAAACAGAAGAAACTTTAACTAAAAACGAAGCGGAAAAATTAGCTGTTTGGAAACAAGGTGTAACTAATGAATTAAAAACAGCTTTAAATCCTAATAGTCCTGATATTAAAGATTATTTAATTCAAAACGGTGTAGAACAAACAAAATTTAAACAACAACAAGAGTGGAAAGTCTCGCCAAATAATCCAGATAGTCCTAACTACATAAATAAAAATAAAAGTGGTCCTGGGTTTACATCAACTTTTGATGAAAGAACCTCAACAAGTAATATGAACGCAATATTAGCTCTATCTAAAAAAGAAAAAATAAATTTTGATGATGATATAAAGTTTAATTTTATGCCTGCGAGTGATGATCTAGAGCTTCGTTTTGATGAAACAACAAATGAGGTGATTTTAAGTCAAAAGAAGTTATATAAAGATCAAACTTCAGTAATTACTTTAGGTAAAGCAAATATAACAGATAGAAATAAATTAAAAGGTTTATTATACGAATACACAGGAACACTAACTCAAGATAGAAGATAATATGATTAGATTTAACAACGAGCTACAACCTGAAAATACTTCTGAACAAGACAATACTATTGTTGGTAACGTAAGACCAGTAGAGGTTATTGAAGATAATCAACAAGATATAGAATCTATTTTACCTACACAACAAGAAATAGAAGAGTTTGATAGAAGAGCTTTTGAAATAAGAAAACAAAATATTGAAGGTCAAAAAACATATTTAAGAGAAAAAGCAATAAAAAATAAAACAGGTCTTTTACCGTCTAGGTACCCTTCGTTACAAGTTGGTACTAAAAAAATAAAAAAACGAGTACTTGATCCTACAGAAATAACAGGTAGTAAAATCATAGATGTTGAAGAACCTATTTATGAGCGTGTTGACTTGAAAAAAATGGAGGAAATAACAGCTGCTGTTAGCTTTGAATATAAAAATATTTTTAATAGCTTAATGTCAGATGAATTTGAAACTCTTAAAACTTTTTCTGACGATCCTTTTACAAATAAAGATCAATTAAAAAAATATCACAACAATGTTTTTTTAAAAATACAAGAACAATACCCAAGCTTAAGTAAGAGTGATTTTATGAATATATCCCAACCTAAATTGAACCAAGGGATTTTTATGAAATCTTTAAATGAAATTAGCGCTAGGTTTATGGAACAAGACGATGCTGAAAACTTGGTTGGCGCAACAACACTAGATGAAAATATTTATAAGAAAATATTTAATTTAACTAGTCAAAGTTTTAGCGAAAAAGAATTACAAAAAGCAAAATATGTTGCTGAAATAAGAAAAGCAAATAAAGAACTAAAAGTTTTAAGAGATGAAGGAGGAGATATTATGAAAATAAACTCTTTAGAATCTTTAATAAGAAAACGTAAAAGTGATATAGAAAAATTAGCTACAACAGAAGCGGGTTTTGCTGGTGAGTATACGGGTATGTTTCCAGCAGATGAAGGCACTATAGATAAAAAACTTGCTAGCGCTCGTTTTGATTTAGATGATGAAACAACAAAATATCGTAAACAAAAAATAGAAGAAAGTAAACAAAAGTTTCAAGGAAGCGTAGATATAGAACTACAAGAACAAAAATTAAAAGATCCAAAATTAAGTGATCTTGAGGCTCACGAGCTTTTGTATAAAGCAAAAGCTTACAACTTGCAACAATTATGGGTTGCGGGTAATACAGAAACAATTAATTTAAAGTTTAGTATTAATGAAGATCGAGATCTATACAACAAGCTTATTGAGCAAGGTTTTGATATAAAAAAAGATGATGAATCAAGCGTTGTTAATGTTGACGTGCCTATTAAAACATTATTTGACGCTGGTTATGATGGTAGAGATTTTACTGGTGGAGAAAAAGGTGTAGGTGTTGTAATGAGTAAAAATATCAAAAAAGAAGATATTGAAAAGTTGTTAAATTATGAAGCTGCTATATATAGAAATAAAGCTGAGCTAGAGTCTTTACACGAGATGATATATATAAACAATGATCCTGTGACTTTTGATAGAGGTGGCCTAGGTGGTTCGTTTGTTAGATCCACAATAACATCTGTTGCAACTCATTTTACAGACATGAGCCCTGTGGAAGCAGATAAGCTAGCTTCTTTAGGACCTGGTTCAACTGAGTCTAAAATGTTAGATGAGTTTCAAAGATTAAGTTCTACTTATAATAATTTTTATAAAGATGAAATAGCTTCTGGTAAAGTTGATGCGATAGATTTTACTGACAAAGAGTTAAAAGCTATAGAAAAAACTTTTGCAGAAGAAGTTGGTGAAGGATTTGGACACTTTGTACCTATGCTTATAGAACTTGGTATTATATCCTCTGGCGTTGGTGCTAGTTTAAGAGCTACTGGTCTTGCAAGAACTTTAGCAAGCATGAAAAACGCTACTGGTTATAAAAAAGCGCAATATCATGCTATTATGACGATGATTGAAGAGGGTAAAATGTTCGTTGCTGGTTTTCAACCTGGTGCTGGTGCTGGTTTTTACGCTGGTGGTCAATTAACTTCTGGCGTTACACCTTTTAAAAAACGATTTAAATGGCTAGATCCTTTGTTTCAAAAAGTTGTAAAAGGTGGGCCTGTCGGTGCTGCTTCATCGCAAATAGCTTTTAACTTAGAAACGGCTATACAAGATTTGTTAGGTAACGAAGATTTTAAATCAGCTTTTGATCAACATTATGGTGATTTAACATTTAAAGATATAATAGTAGAATCTATAGTTTTTAGTATTGCTGGCGCAACTCATGTTAAGAAGACAGACTTTATGACAACGAACAGAAAAATACAAGCTGTGCAAGAACTAGATACTAAAATGAAAGAGTTAATAAAAAACCCAACTGGTAAACTTGGTAAAGAAGGTGTTGACAGAGCTTTAGAAACTGCTTTTACAACAGATGTTGATGGTAAAATAGTTCGTACTCGTCCAAAAGGATATGAAATGATGAGTAAAAAACAACAGGCTAAGTGGGAAGCTTTAAACGAAGCAAAGAAAAGAATAGATCAAATGATTAGAGTTGAAACAACTTCTATACAACTTGATCCAAATAATAAAGATTTTGAGTCTAATGTAGATAAAATGTTTACTCAACCTATGAATAAAACAATAAAATCTGTTAATCCAGGATTTGAAGGTTTTAAAGTTGAATTTACAAATAATTCAAAAGATAGCAGGTTTACTGAAATAGGTGCTGATGGCGCTGCTTTTATACCAGGCAAAGCGGGTAAACCAGGTACTGCTTTGTTTTTAAAAAGCAAATTTACTCCAGAAAAACTATCACATGAAGTTTTAGGACACGCTGGTCTTGAGTCTTATTTTAGTCGTAATCCGCAAGCAGAGGTTAAGTTTAAAGAAAATGTATCTAAACTATTTAAAGAATTTGATTTTCAAGCTTATGACGGTACACCTCTTGGTGAGTTTATAAAAAAGAATTATAGCAATCAAATAGGTAAAGGCAATAACATACAGCCAAGAGAGTTCTTTGCATACATGTTTGAACTACTAACAGATCCTAAAATATATTATCAAAAAGTAGCTCCAACGTTTTTTAAAGAGGCTAAACAAGAATTATTATCTATAATAGAAGAATCTACAGGCATAAAACCTAAGATTAGAAACGTAAAACAATTTGTTGATTACGTGGGTAGATTATCAATGGATGCTAGAAGAGGTTTAAATATTCAAACTAAGGTAGCAAGGCTTGCTGATTTAGACGATATTAGTTTTCTTGGTATTGAGTTTGTTGAGAATAATAAAAAACTAAAAGATAAAATAGCTTTTGGATCAAAAAATATATCAAAAGAAAATTTAGAAAAAGCTAAAAACAATAGAGAGCTTACTGAAAAATATAAAGAGTTAGATGCTAAAGAACCTACACAAAGTAATAATATTAGAAAAGGAAACGTTTTATTTGAACTAAGAGAAAACAACAAAGGTATATTAACTAATTATGTAAAAGATTTTTATAAAGAAGTACCTGGATCTAATCTAACAAAAGCTGAATTTGCAAACCACGTTGAAAACGTTGAGTTTTTAAAAATATTAAACACTTATAACAAAAGAGCAGAAAAATTTCAAGATGTTCCTTTTAACGCTTATTTAGAAGGAATTTTAAGAGGTGGTGGTAAGTTTGGTGGAGGTAGAACAGGTAATATACTTAAAAGCTTAGGTGTTGATATGAAGAAGTCTGCTGTAACTGTTTCTAGAGATGCTGAAGGTTTTAATATTACTGAAACTGGAGCTACGCCTACTGTAGAAAAAACAACTTCTTTTGAGCCTCAGGGTATTGAATTAATTTACAAATTACCTGTTAAGCAAAAAACTATAGATGCTATAACAAAAAAAATAGAAACTTTAGATCTTGAAAGTCTTGATTATAAAACTTTAAAAGATCAAGCTCCAACAGCTACTAAAGAAATGTTTGGTAAATCTACGCAAGACAAAGCTAATTTTATTGCTAAAAACTGGAAAACTATATATGATTTATTGCCACAAAACACTTCTCAAATTACAGGTAAAGCTACAGGTATAGAAAATAGTATATTAAAAGATTTTTACAAAAAAGGTGAAAGAGTAAAAATGTCTGAAACTGGTGACGCTGCAGGAAATCCAATACAAAGAAAAATACCGATGGATAAAATTCAGTTTCTAAACAAACTTGGTATTAGAGAAAAAGCTGACGGCACTATAGATATTAGTAGTATAGGTAGAAATATTAAAACATCTACAATACCAGCTATAATAAACCAAACAGGTAAAGCTTTAACAAATCAAGTTGTAAGAAGCGCTATAAAAACAAATCCTACTTATAATTTTAAAACTAACGTAGAAACTTTAGCAAACCAACTTGGTTCTGGAAAATCAGAAGCATTAGCTAGTAAATTAATAAAAAACTTTTCAGAAAAGTTTGATTTACCTCTTGAAAAAACTCAAGATATATTTTTAAACTACGCTATAGGAAACAAGCTGCTTGTAGAAAAGAAATATAGAAATTTCTTAGACAAATTTAAAGATTATGAATTCTTTTCTGATCCAAGACAAGCTGCGTTATGGTCCGCTGTTGAAGTTCAAGGATTAAAAGGTAAAACTACAGCTACTAAATTTACAAATGATTTTAATAATTATTGGGATAATTTTAAAGGACAATTACCAAACGGTATAACAGCTAAAGAAATAAAAAATCTAAATCCAAAAGCTTTTTATACTGAATCTAAAGGAAACGTGTTTGTTGATGCTGTAAGATTAGAAAAACATGTAGGTATAACTGCTGAGTTTGCTAAAATGTTACCGAAAGGTTTTGAAAAAAGTTTAACTTTTTTTGATCAAGTCTTAGGATTACATCAAAGAGTTACTCAAGAAAAAGAAGGTAGATATGCTAAGTTTACGAAAAAAGGAGAGATAAAAGGTTTTATAATGGATTCTAGAGATGGTAGTCCTATAATAGATCAACCATTTACAAAAGGTAGAGAAAGAGCATTAGAAAACTTAGGGAAAAATGTTAGTGACTTATGGAAAGGCATTGAAATTAAATTCAAGTCAGCCGCAACGCAAGAAGCTGGACAAAGAGCTATAGCTAAAGCAAAAACAGAAGCGGAGCGATTAAAAATAGCAGAAAAGTATTTTACAGAGCTAGACAACAAAACTAAAGAAGATATTTATTTTGCTATTGAAGCTACAAAGCAAGAGTTTATAGAGGCAGGTAAAAATAAACAAGAAAAACTAGATAGAATAGAGTGGATGTACAACGTTGCTAGGAGCAATACTAATTTACGTATGGGTGTTAGACAGACTGTTCCTGTTAAATACGTATTATTTCCGGAAGCCAAATTTAATAACGAAAAAATAAAACTAGAGCATTTAAAAGCTATGGTTACTCAATCTATTCAAACAGCTAATTTAGTAGCTTCAGGCACATTTAAAAAAGCTGGTAAAGAAGCTGTTTCTGACTTTATAGGAATAACGTCAACAAAAGACTTGTTAGATATTGTTGATGCTAAAGGCGGTTTAACAAATACTTCTGGTTTGTATAGAATGTCACTGTTAAATCCAAATATATTATCTCAATACAGATCTGTTGAGAGTGGCTTTAAAAGAACTTTGCTTCAAGATATTCAAATGAAATTTGAAAAAGAAGTTGGGCTTAAAAGATTTAAAGAAATAAAAAAAGCAAATCAAAGTGTTGAAAAACGTATGACTGAACAATTAGCTGAAGCTGGTTTTGCGTCTAAAGATCTTACTCGTGGTGAAAAAGAAAGAAGAATTAAAATTATTGATAATGCTATTAGATCTGGTAGAGATAAGAAAGCAAGTAGAAGAGGTATGTCAACTTTTGATTTTGACGAAACACTAATAGACAAAGGTAAAAACTTTATAGTAGCAACAAAAGGTAAAGACGTTGTAAAAATTAGTTCTGGTAGATGGCCTATTGATGGGCCAAAGTACGCGGAGCAAGGTTATAAGTTTGATTTTAAAGATTTTGTAAATGTAAGAGGTGGTGTTGACGGTCCATTATTACAAAAAATGCGTAATCAAATTAAAAAGTTTGGTCCTGAAAATGTATTTGTATTAACAGCTAGACCACCTGAAAGCGCAACAGCAATACATGCTTGGTTAAAATCTAAAGGTATTAATATAGATATAAAAAATATTACAGGTTTAGGTAATAGCACTGGTGAAGCAAAAGCTATGTGGATGCTTGAAAAGTTTTCAGAAGGCTATAACGATATGTATTTTGTTGATGACGCTTTACCTAACGTAAAAGCTGTTAAAAATGCTTTAGAACAACTAGATATTAAATCTAAAGTTAGACAAGCTTTTGCAAGTAAAGATTTAGGTAAAGAAGTTAACGATATAATGGAGTATTCGCTAGGTATTGAAGCCAAAAAAGTATTTAGTAAAGCAGAAGGAAAGGTTAGAGGTAAAGACGCTAAAAGAAGAAGATTTTTTTTACCAGACAGCGCTGCTGATTTTGAGCTTTTAATAGAGCCGTTATATGGTAAAGGTAAAAGAGGTATTGAAAATAAAAAGTGGTTTGAAGAAAACCTTATAAATCCTTTTGAAAAAGGTATTGATAGTTATAATACAGCTAGACAAACTGCAAAAAACGATTACATGTCTCTTCGTAAGCAGAACAAAGATGTAGTTAAACAATTACCTAAAGAAGTAGAAGGAACTAGCTTTACACACGATATGGCCATGAGAATTTATTTGTGGAATAAAGCTGGATATACAATACCTGATTTAGCAAAAACAACAGAAGCTAGACTTGTTGAATATGTGCAAAATAATCCAAAGCTAAAAGCTTATGCTGAACAATTTGCTAAAATAACAAAACAAGAAAAAGGTTTAAAAGAACCTAGTAGCGACTGGTGGGCAGAAACAATGGCTGGAGAAGTTACAAATATAGATAGAGGTGTTAGTAGAAAACAATATCTTCAAGAGTTTATAGACATTAAAAACGAAGTTTTTTCTGAAAAAAATTTAAATAAAATGGAGTCTAAATTAGGTAGCGATTGGAGACAAAACACTGAAGATATACTTGATCGTATGGAAACTGGTAGAACTAGATCGTTAACGCTAGACAGAGGTAGTTCTATGATGATGAATTATCTAAACGGTGGTGTTGGTACGATTATGAACTTTAATACTAGATCTGCTTTATTACAAACAATAAGTACGATTAACTTTCTTAACATGCGAGAAAATAATCCTGTTGCCGCGGCTATGGCTATGGCTAACACTAGGCAGTTTGTAAAAGACTTTATGTTTATAATGAACTCTGACATGTTAAAACAAAGAAGAGATGGTTTAGCTATAAATGTTACTGAAGCTGAACTAGCTTCCGCGGCTGCAACATCTAAAAACCCTGTTAACTCTATGATAGCAAAAATATTAAAAGTTGGTTATACACCTACTAAACTTGCTGATAGTTTTGCAATATCATTTGGAGGAGCAACTTACTATCGTAATAGAATTAAAATGTATGAAAAACAAGGTTTAACAACTAGAGAGGCTGAAAAAAAGGCTTTTATAGATTTTCAAAAATTATCAGAAAGAACACAGCAGTCATCTAGACCAGACTTATTATCTAAACAACAAACGTCTTTAGTTGGTAGAATTATACTACCATTTGCAAATACACCTATGCAGATGAATAGAAGAGGTATGAAAGATATACTTGATATATCTAAAGGTAGATATAAAAACGTTGCGGAATTATCAGAAAAAATGGGTAGAATAACTTATTATATGGGTGCTCAAGTAGCAATATTTGCAGGGCTTCAATCAGCATTGTTTGCAATGATGTTAAACGACGAAGACGTTTCTGAAGATAAAATAATTAAAACTAAAGAATATACTTTAAACACAATTAGTGATTCGTTTTTAAGAGGTATGGGTATACAGGGTGCTATTGCTTCTAGTTTTAAAAACGCAACTATTAAGTATATGGAGCAAAGTAAAAAGAAACAATTTACAGCGGACTACAGTGAGGTTGGTGAAGCCTTGTTAAACATATCACCGCCAATAGGTTCTAAGTTTGGTAGACTAGATGCGGCTGGAGAAAGATTAAAGTGGGCTAGAATTAAAAAACAACAACCAGGTCTTGAGTTTGGTAATCCTTATTTAGAAGCAGGTTTATTAACCATAGAGTCTATTACTAATGCACCTGTATATTCACCATATCAAAACGCTCTTAATATTCAACACGCGTTGAGTAATGATTATGAAAATTGGCAGCGAGCTCATATGTTACTTGGTTTTACACCTTACAACGTTGGTATTGAAAAAGAAAAGAAAAAAGAAGAAAAGAAACAGAAAGGTGTTATAGAAATCGAAAGAAAAGAGTTAAAACGAAAAATAATTGAGTGATTATATACAAAAAAGCATCATGGTAAAAAGAATTATAATATTGTTAATGGTTGTTTTAACAGCTTGTTCAGCGCCAAAAAGTTGTTGTGCGCAAGAGCTAGACGTTAAAAAACTATTAAAATTTTCTACATTTTATGCTGCTATTAATGGTGGTACATCATTGTCTGATGTAAAAGTATTTTCAGTTGATAACAAGCTATCAACCACAACTATATCTACGCCTTATGATTATAACTTTACGGTTGGTCTTCGTAAAATAGCTAGATTTGGTTATGAAAATAAAGCGCAAACTTTTTACGATGGTACAGAAGCTAACTATAGTGACGCTGCTACAGTTGGTAAAGTTAGAGGTTTAGAATATTTATTTGAAGTAGATTATAAAAGACAAGAAGGTGTTGACTACATGGATCAACATCATTTTATACGTTGGAGCTCTGATGACGGTTGCGACGAAGATGTTTGTATAAACTTTTTTGCTTTAAAGTTTGAATATTTACAAGATGGTTTTGCAGACGTAGAATATTTTGAAGCATCAGAAAGATATAGATATAGAAAACATAAAAACTTATCGTTTAATATTGGCGCAGCTCATAGACTAGCAGAACCATACGGTTACGATCCTTTAGCTGAATTAATGTTATCAAACGGTAATTTACATTATACTTATCTAGCAATACAAGAAGGTTACACTATAGACGTCGCTAATGATCAATACTTTGATCCTAACGGCACTTTAGTTGCTACGAGTCCTGAAGTATGGGAAGCGGTTGTAATACCAGGAGTGATCTCTGATTACGTAGCAAAAAAACGTAATGAACTAGACAGAATTATACAACACTCTATAGTTGTTGGTTTTGATTATTATAAATATACAAAGAAAAACTGGTTACATGTATGGGGTAATCTAATGCCTTGGCATTACAATGATGGTAGTGAGTTTAGCTATCACAACTATATAGAAGACGATCAGTGGTACGATTACTCGGGCGGGCTGATATACGGAATAAAACAAAATAAAAATTTAGGGTATTTTATTGAAGGTAAATATAATAAATACTGGAACAGAGAGTGGTATGACTTTAAACTTGGAGTTAACTACGTAATATTTTAACATATGGCATTTAAAATGAAACCATTTAGTGGGTTTGGAAGCTCACCAATGAAAAACAAAAAAAACTTTGAAAAATTTCAAGCTCAAAAAACAACAGCTAAGAATTTTGTAAAAAATTTAAAATCACAAATAAAAACAAAACCTGTAAAAACAAATAAAATTATAAATTATTTTACTAAGCCAGGAGTAACAGACAAAACCGTTACAAATTTTCCAGGTACTGGAAATACACTTAAAACCGAAATATCAAGAGGTATAAAAAGCTTTAAAGATGCTTTTTCAGGAAGTTATAAAAATCTTAAACCACCTAAGATAAGTAGTAAAATTGTAAAAGCAGCTAATGTATTAGGTAAAGCAAGTAGATTTGCAGGTAAATTAAGTGCATACGCGCTTCCTATAGAATATTTACGCCAAGGGTTTTTGCGTGGAAAAAAACAAGGATTTAAAATAGATCCAAACCAAAAATCAATTATAAAAGAAGGAAAAAAGAAACCTATTAATAGAAAATTTTCTATTTACAAAAGATAGATTTTAATACGTTATGGCAAAAGAATTAAATGAAGAAACAAGCTTTAATATAAGCATAAAAACTTTAGCAGGTATAGCTGCTTTAATATTTACATTAGTTGGTATGTGGTTTACTTTGCAAGCAGATATTGCTGAAGCAAAAGAATTACCAGAGCCACTGCCGCCAGACGTAACGCGTATGGAGTTTGATATGAAAGATCAAATGATTCGTAATACTATTATGGACACACAAAAAGACGTAGAAGAAATAAAAGTTACGTTAGAAAAAATAGAAGATAAATTATACAATAGATAATGGAAGAACAAGATATAGCTTGGCCGCAATACATTATGTATATATTTATAATGGTATTTGTGTTTCTTGCTAGTACAGCTTACGGTCAAATAGAAGTTAAACAGTTTAATGCTGCTTGGAATAGTGCTAACGATATTGGCTGGGTGCATGATCTTGAAGACTGTAAAACAATAGGTTATGTTGATGTAGCTAAGAATACAGAAGCACAAACAAAATATAAAATAGCGGTAGTACCTACTATTATTATATTTAAAGACGGTGAAGAAGTTGCAAGGTTTCAAGCAGACTTATCATTTAAAATGGTAGCAACAAGAGAAGAGGTACAAGAAGAAATAGATAATCAATTAATGAGTGACTTTTAATTATGCCTGGAAGCGAAAGACAAAACAACATGTTTGAAGCATCACCTGTAAAGCAGTATATACAGAAAGGTAATCCTATGCCTGTAACTAGTTGTGGTAGGCGTAGAAATGATGGATCGCCATTATTTAAAAGAAAAAAAAGCAACGAACCTAGAAAAACAACTAAAGGTAAAGGTCGTAACTTTAGAACAGTAAAAGAAGGTGCTGGTATGACAGCTAAAGGTGTTGCTGAATATAGAAGAAAAAACCCAGGTAGTAAATTAAAAACAGCAGTAACAGGTAAAGTAAAACCAGGTAGTAAAGCAGCTAAACGTAGAAAATCATTTTGTGCTAGATCAAAAAACTGGACAGGTGAAAGAGGTAAAGCTGCTAGACGTAGATGGAGATGTTAAAAAATAAATTATGGAAGTAAAAAAAAGCTCAGCGTTAAAAAAAATATCTGCAGCGTGTAAAGCTGCTGCTAAACGTAAATTTAAAGTATGGCCTAGTGCTTACGCTTCTGGTTGGGGTGTAAGATGTACTAGAGCTGGTGGCCCAAGTAGGTTTGGTGGTGGTAAGAAAAAGAAAAAGTAATGTATTCACAGGGTAATAATCCATTTAAAAAACGTATGGGTGATTTTAAACACTCAGACGCGCCTGATGCTAAAGGTAAATTTAAAACATTACCACCTAGAAAGTTAGCTCAGTTTATTAAAAAAACTCGTAAAACTTTGGCTAGATCAATAGCTAGTTTAAATCAGCAAATAGTTTTTAATCGTAAAAAAAATCCTAAATACGCTGCTAAAATGAGAACAACACAAAATATAGTTAGAAAACTTTTTGGTAAAGATAAAGCATGAGCAAAGCTTATAGAGGTGTATTAAAAGCTAGAATATCTAAACTATTTGGTGGTGATGTAACGGTTACTAAAGCTAGAAAATTAAAAGCTAGAAAAGGGGCTACAGCTAGAGACAAACAACTAGCTAATTGGTTTATTAACATGCATACTGCTAAAAGAAGAAAATAATGTGTTGGAAAGGATATAAAAGAAAACCAGGTACTACTAGATTTAGCAAAGGTAGTTGTGTAAAAGCTTCACCTATTGCTAAGCGTAAAGACCCTATAAAAGGTACAGGTAAAAAACCTAAAGGTAGTGGTAGACGTTTATATACAGATGAAAATCCAAAAGATACTGTAAGCATTAAATTTGCAACTCCTAGTGATGCTAGAGCAACTGTAGCTAAAGTTAAAAGAATAAACAAGCCTTACGCACGTAAGATACAAATATTAACCGTAGGAGAACAAAGAGCAAAGGTAATGAAAAAAACAGAGGTTGCTGCTATATTTAGAAAAGGCAAAGAAGCAATAAGAAAAGCAAGAAAAAATGTTTAAAGATTTTGATATAAAGCCATTTAAAAAAAGAAAACCACCAGTTGATAGTGGTTATACTACTCGTACAGAAATAAATGAGCTTAAAAAAATACCTTTAAGAAAAGACTTTGTTAAAAAGTTTGATAATATAGAATCTGCTTTTGCTAAAACAGCTAAAGAGCAAGGTGTAGAAGATTATGATAAAAGTATAGCTAAAAAGCTTATAAAAGAGTCAGCACCTGTGATATTAAAGTTAAAGAAATATCATAATAGACCTAGACCATACGAGTTAGATAAAAATTTATCTGCTTTTGTAATGAAGTCTATGAAGACACCATCATATCCATCAGGCCACTCAGTACAAGGTACTTTAATAGCTAAAGTGTTAGGTAAAAAATATCCTAAAGCTAAATCTGCATTTGCTAAAACAGGTAAAAATATATCTTATAGTAGGAGAGTTGCCCGCGCTCACTATAAGTCAGACAGTAAGTTGGGCGAAGACATGGGTGATAAGATGGAAATTTATATAACTAATAAAAACAAAAATATTTAAAATGAAAAAAGCACCAACAAAAAAAATGATAGATACTAATAAATTATCTGGAGGTAAAAAAAGATTAGTAGAAGGAGTAGCTGGTTCTGCTGCTAAAATGAAAAAAGCTTCAGCTATGAAAATGAAAAAAATGAAAGACTCAGCTGCAACTATGAAAAAAGCTGCTATGAAACTTAAAAAAGAGTCGGCTATGAAACTTAAAAAATCAGGCATGATGATGAAAAAAGCAGCTATGATGATGAAGAAAGCTGCTGGTATGAAAATGAAAAAGAAGTAACAGTGTACGTTCAGAAGAACAATCCTATAAAAAAAAAGCAAAAAGGCGGCGGTACGCGTAAAACGTGTTTACCTGCCGCTAAAATTGCTAGTATGAGTAAAGCTGAAAGACGACGTTTAGTTGCTGCTAAACAAAGATCTGGTAAAGCTGGTAAATATAGACGTTCTTCAAAAACAAATGTAAAAGGCGCTCGTAAAAAAGGTGCTACATTACGCGACTGGTTTCAGAAAGAAGACTGGAGACAGGTAAATAATCCAAAGAAAAAATGTGGAGAAAAATGAAAAAATTAATATTTTTATTTTTATTACCAATAATAACACTTGCACAGCCAAATTGTGTACCAACTACTATTGTAATAAATTTAGATCAATATCAAAGTGAAACTAGTTGGGGTATTTACGATACTTCTGGCGCACTATTAACTTACGGTGTTGGTTATGGTTCTCAACCTGATTATGCTTCAGTAGTTGAGCAGAGATGCTTGCCAGAAGGCGATTTAACGTTTATTATATATGATTCGTATGGTGATGGATTAAACGGAGCGCTCTGGGGTGGTTTAGATGGTTCATATTATGTTATACAATGTAATGATACATTAGTATATGGTGATGATCCAGCTTTTGGTAATGACTCAATACATATATTTGTATCGGATGGTTGTCCTCCCATACCGGGGTGCATGGATCCGATGTACGTAGAGTTTAATCCTCTAGCCGATACAGATGACGGTTCATGCACTACTCTGCGAGTTTTTGGTTGTACTGATTCAACAATGTATAACTACGACTCATTAGCCAATACTATGGCTTTAATACCTAACTGTGATTTTACTTTAACACTATATGATTTAATAGGTGATGGTTGGGTAGGTTCTTACTTAGAAGTAACACAAGACACAAACGTACAGCAGTTTTATTTAGATACAGCTGCTTATACAAAAGACTTTACAATAAATTTAAACGCACCGCAAACAGTAGAGTTTAGGTTTTATGTAACAGCACAAGCACAGTTAACAACACCACATTGTGGATTTAAACTTACTAATCCACTAGGTAATACAATAATAGAAGTATTACCACCGTTTATACAACCAATGTATAAATATAAAACACCAACATATTGTGGTAACTTGTGCATAGAAAAAACATTTGGCTGTATGGATAGTTTAGCAGTAAACTATACAGATACAGTTAATACAGACGACGGTAGTTGTTATTATGCACCAGGTTGTACTAACTCTGGTTATTTAGAATATTATACGCAAGGTTTTACAGCTGACTATAACGATGGTAGTTGTAATACTTTAGCTGTATGGGGTTGTACTGATTCAACAGCTTTTAATTATGATACTACCGCTAATATAGATAACGGCGGTTGTATACCGGTTATATACGGGTGTATGCAGCCACTTGCTTATAACTACAACCCCAACGCTAATACAGCAGATACGTGTATAGCATTTTTGTATGGATGCACTGATCCTACAATGTTTAACTATAATCCTTTAGCTAACGCTGATGATGGTAGTTGTGTGCCTTACGTATTTGGCTGTACAGACTCAACGATGTTTAACTTTAATCCACTAGCAAATGCAGACAATAATTCTTGCGTGCCTTATATTTACGGTTGTACTGATCCTAGTATGCTTAACTACAACCCGGAAGCAAACACAGAAGATTTTAGCTGTATTGATTATATTTATGGTTGCATGGATAGCGCTGCTCTTAACTATGATTCGCTGGCTAATACTGACAATGGTTCGTGTATTGAAGTGGTTTACGGGTGTATGGATAACGGTGCGTACAATTATGACGTTACCGCAAACGTTGACGATCCAGCTTCCTGCTTATATGCGGCAGAGTGTATAACAGGACCTGGTAATCCTTATTGGTTAAACGATGAGTGCTACTCATGGGTTATAAGTGTAGATGATTATTGTTGTGAAAACGAGTGGGACACAATATGTCAAGCTACATATGATCACTGTTTTAATGGTTGGTCAGGACCACTGTTTAAGCGAGGTAATAAAAAACTACTAATGATAACAGATCTACTAGGTAGACCTGCAATAATAAATAAAAATAAACTTTTACTCTACATATACGACGACGGTACTGTAGAAAAATTAATAAATAAATAAATATGGCTACATTAACAGCAACATTAACATTATCAAGTACAGACGCAGCTAGCGATGTAATAGATTTTACAATAACAGACAGCTTAACGATTACTGATCCTCAAGTAGGATTAAGTAAAATAGCTGCAGATACAACAGGTGGTAATACTATAATATTACCATCACACAGTAGTAATAGGTACTTGTTTTTAAGACACACTGGTAAAGACGCTAGTGATGTTGGTACTTCACAAACACTACAAGTAGAAATAGAAAACGGTAAATCATTTGCTGAATTAGCTGCTGAAGAGTTTTTATTTGTACCTGTTGGACAAAACTCAGGTAGTGTAGCTGTACAACTAGAAGCAACATCTGGTACTATTGTAGCAGAATATGCTTATTTTACAAAAGGATAAATTAACAATTAAAACAATAATAACAAATGGCAACAACAACAGCAACTTTAACACTTAGCAGTTCTGATCTTTCCAGCAACTCTTTGTCTATATCTTCTAGCTCTACGCTTTATAAAGCAGGAACTACTATAGGATTAGATCAAACAAAACATGAAAGAAGAAAATATGCAACTGCTCAGACTGAAACAACACTTATAAGTGCAGGTGATTATGATGATAACACTCACGCTAGATTATTTATTAAAAACGTAGGTACTTCAACAACTGATTTTTTTACTATAACTATTGGTGGTGGGAACGCTGTTATGGGTAGATTATACGGTGGTGATTACTTGTTCATACCTTATGAAGGTGAAGAAGATATTGATATAACTTCTAGCACAACTAACATGGAGTTAGAATACGTAATTATATATCAAGCTGCTTAATAATTATATAAATGGCACCTCAACCATTACCTTTAGCGGGTGTAAAACTTGAAAGATTACAGAGGCATGTTAAAAGTTCTACGACTGAAGATTTTGAAATAATAAAAGCTGGTACTAATGCTCCTAAATTAAAATCTATTAATCTTGCTAACTCTGCTGCTAGTGGTGACGTTGTTGTTTCTTTATTTATAAACAACAACGGAAGTGAGTTTTTTATTATAAAAGACCACACTATTACTCATGGTACTCGTTTTTTTGTAGATATGAAAGATATAAACTTAAAAACAACAGTTGGAAACGATAGTCTTTTTTTAAGAATAAGTACTAGTAATAAAGATGTAGATGTAATAATAAGCACATGATTAGTAAACATATTTCATATAAAGAAGGTATACATAGTATAACAGCTATACGTAAAGGTATAGACAATGAACCCAATGAAGAGCAGTTAGCGAATATGAAGCTTGTTGCCGAAAAAGTGTTCGAACCGCTTAGGATATTTATAAATGGACCAATAAAAGTTAATAGCTTTTTTAGATCACCTGATTTAAACAAAGCTATTGGTGGTTCAACTAAATCACAACATTGTAAAGGTCAAGCTATTGATATAGACGATACATATGGCAAAGCTACAAATGCTGAGATGTATTGGTGGATAAAAGAAAACTTAGACTTTGATCAAATGATATGGGAGTTTGGTAACAATGATAATCCTGACTGGGTGCACGTTAGTTATGTATCACCTGATAAAAATAGAAATAGATGTTTAAAAGCCTATCGAGAAGATGGTAAAACAAAATATAAAGTAATATAAAAAAACAAATATGGCAGACTTAACGGTTACAATTACAGAAAGCGTCACGTTAAACGGCGCGGCTAGAGGATCAACAAACACGCTTACCGTGGCTGGTGTTGATGATGTTTATCATAGAATTATAACAGTACCAGCCAATGTTGATACTACGTTAGTAAATTTTCATGCTACAGTTGGTGCTTCTGATTCTTCTCTTGACGTAGAAAACGTAAAGTATATTAGATGCACAAATCTTGATAGTAGTAACCCTATAAACTTATCACTACAAGTTGATGTTGATGAAGATGATTCCGCGGCGGATGCTTCAGCTACTATACTGTTAGAGGCTGGTAAAAGTTTTATTATGGGATCACCAAGCGATGGTATTGCTGTTGATGATGATGCGGCTACTATAATAACTACACTAAATAATTTAGAATCTATTATTGCTGATTCAGCTGCTGCCGCTGTACAAATGGAAGTGTTTGTAGCTTCGGTTGTTGCATAACAAATATTTAGTTATAAAAAAAGGGAGCAAAAGCTCCCTTTATTTATTTAATAATATGATGTTAAAATTTATACGATACTCCTAGTTTAAACTCACCTTCTCTTTCACCATCATCGTTTTTACTTAATGGCATTGTAAAATAAGGTTCAATGTTAAGAGCTTTCCATAAACAGTAAGAATAACCTACGCCTATATCTAACCTATCTTTTATTTCAGCTAATTCATCTTCATAACTGTTATATATACATGTAGCCCAAAGGCCTTCGTGTACATCATAACGTCCTAAAAATTCATAAGCATCGTCACCATCTTTAGTTACAGCTACTAATAGTTTATCGTTTACTTGGTAACCAATACCTAATTTATCTGTAACGTTCCATGTTGAATCAACTCCTTCGTTAAAAGTAGTTAATACAGAAAACTGAGCTGAAGCTATACTAGTAATAAAAGCTAGAGCTATAGTTAAAAATAATTTGTTCATAATAATTGTTTTAGTTATAAGCTTGTTATTTCACAAGATCCACCAGCGCAAGCTAATTCACTAGATAGATCAGTCTCGTCAGTTTCTTCAACTACATTTTGTAAGTTTACATCTTGTAAGTGTTTAACTAACTTATCAAACTCTTTTTTAGTTATATCTTCAAAAGGAGCTTGAGTATATGTACCACCATCATAAGGTAATACAGATAAACCGTTGTAACATTTTCTGTTATCCCACATCCATTTACCAGCTTTTTCCCAGTCATCTTCTTTTAAACTAATTGTTGCAGACACATTGTGAGTGTTTGATCCAGCTCTGTGACCTGGTTTAACCCATTCGGTAGCAACTTTTTTAACTCGTTCTAATAAGTCAAAAGCAGACTCAGTTCTTAATATAGAACCTTTTGGTGCTGATTGTGGTATCTCAATAACAGCAGTGTCATGTGGTCTAAAATATTCATCTTGTACAAGTTCAGGGTGGTTTTTAACTAGATAATTATATATAGACTCGTTTTTACCTACTCTTAATCTTCTTATATAATAATCGTTGTGCCAAGCATGTATACCTGACGAAGTACCCAGCACTAGCGACGTAGTTCCTGCTGGTTTGATGCAGGTTGTACGTGCTGCCTTGTTGATACCTATCAACTTTGAAACCCGGGTGTTTTCTCGTTTTACGATACTTGCAGCGGCCTTCATATCCAGCTGGAGCACAGCGGCACTCCCGATCCCTGTCATGGACACACCTATAAGCGCATCGCGTTCTGTTGTTTCTTGCCATATTTCTCTTAGATAGTGGAATTCCGTATAACCTGCTTGAAGCGTGCCAATGAAGGCTGCAGCTTTAACCCGACTGTTAAGATCTTCTTGGCTTGTGACGTCACTTACATTAACTTCGCACAAGTTACAGAACTGATATGGCCTTAAAGCTATCTCACAACAAGGATTGGTACCCCAGTCTTTGTCGTGATTAAAATATATGCCAGGCTCACCAGCCCCGGATAATTCAATACGTTTCCACAGATCTAAGAAAAATTCCTTTGTTATTTTATGTCTTATTAATACAGCAGAGTTATTAGCTCTACCTCTTTGTGGGTTTGTCTCCCACCAATTACCTGATTTACAAGCAATCATTTCTTCGTCATAAGCTGAAAATAAACTTATAAGAGCCGCCCGGCGAATACCACCAGCAAGCACAGCATCAGCAATATGACAAATAATATCATGAACATCAAGTGTTGATAATTGTTCTCCATCGTTTTGATTTTCTAATATACCTTTGATTTTTACTAAACACTCTTTTAACGGTTGTGGTCCTGGTGCTTTACCGCCAGAGGTTACAAGCCTAGCTCCCTTTGGTCTAATATCAGAAAAGTCAAACTTTATCTTAGATGATCTCTTAGAGCCTAAATAAGACTTAATTAAAACTTTTATTGAATCAGACCAACCTTCGATACTATCGCCAACAACAAACCTTCTAGTTCTACCTTTAAATGGTTTAGTTATATGTGGTAGCTTTTTTACATGATGCTTTTGAACGCTATAACCAACACCGCAACCAGATAGCAAAAGGAACATACACTCACTAAAACTATCAGTGTGGTCGATAGGAAGGTAGCTACAGTTGTATAAACGGTTTGGACTAATTTCAATCGGCTTTCCGCTGAACTGTAGCGATCGCATACTTGGTAAAACTTTTTTCTTATAGACATATCTGTAGGTTTCTTCTATTTGGTTGTATAAATCAGGATAACGTTTTTGGTGCATTTCTTTATTACGGGTCACCAATTCTTCCCATGTTTCTCTTCTATTAAGTTCAGGTATGTACTTAGCATACTTCATATGAACTGTAATATCAGACAGTATTTTATTGTTTAAATCTATCATTAATTTAATTTTTATATATTGTTAAGCAAATGTCTATGAATATTAAATATAAAACGTGATTTGTTCTATATTCTTCGACGTAAGATCTTACGCCTAGTAATAAGCCAGGAAAGAATCCAAGGCTTAAATTCCAATCATTTTTCATTTTTTAGATTTTTTGATTATTAATTTAATTACCTCGTCACACTCCTTCTGGTTTTGTGGTTTATATAAAGTTACATGTTTCATCTTCCAATTAACATATTTTTTAAATAATTTCCATCGCATTGGGAAGCTTTCGTTAGCTCTACCTTTACACTCAATAACAAAGTTACTACCTACAAAGTCTGGTGTATATTTAATTGGTAATATTTTTTTATTACCTCTGTTAACCATTTCACCTTTACCGTTGCTTTGTCTTTCGTAACTTTCAACATCAAACATAAAGCCTTCTTGTAGAGTAAACGTACAGCCTTCATATTCGGCATGTATTTTAGCTTTTTTTAAACACATATACATATATTTTTCTAAACCAGAAGCAAATTTGATCCCGTCATATGTAACTTTTTTTGCTCTGACGGGACCACGCTTTTTCTTATATTTGCGGACCATTGTGCTCAGTTAATTCTTCACGTGCAGCTTGTATATATAATATAGCATCCATAAGCTCTTCTTGTATATCATTTAGATAACCTAATAAATCTTTATGTTTATTTCTACGTTCATCATCTAATGTTCTGCCGTATTTATCATAACCTACGTTAGACCTGTTAACAAACTTATCAACTACATTTTTAACTACTGGATCGCGAAAGCCATACGACTTTCTTACAGCAATACCATCTTGTGCATCATATATTTCTCTACTTGACATATTAATCTTTTTTAAATGTTCCGTTACTCATTTTACCTGTTCTATCTTTTATTTCGTCGTATGCAGCATCAATACAATGTTCGATACTAGTACCTGAAAGACGAGCTAAATTAGTTAATACAACAACACAATCACCAATACCATCAATGATTTGTTCTTTATCATTTTTTAATATAGCTCTACATATTTCACCAGCCTCTTCCATTAACTTTAAAGTTTGTGTTTTAGGATCGCCTTTATCATACAAGCCTCTTTCATCAGCCCATAATCTAATTTTATCAAACCTAGATATAACTCTACCGTTTTGATTTTCAGGTGATAAACCACCAGTTATTGTTTTGTTTTTGTATGGATCATTATTATCAAAATATCTAGCAAATGCTTTGTTATATACATAACATCTTTCTTTATTATACATAGACTCTTTAACGTTATCTATAATCCATTTTATAGACTCTTCTGTTATTATGCAAGAACCATACTCAGTGTCCCAAGTCATACCTGTACAGTCCATTAACCTTCCTTTTAACTTGTTAACAGGGCAGGGGAAGGTTGTTGTCTGCTCTGTAACATTAATTTTCATCTTCATATTATTAAATTTAAGTTTATTATAAGGTACCTCATCTATCCTGTAACCATAATGCTTTTGCATTATTTGTTCACCTTCAGATATAAAATCTATATCATCAGATGTTTCTATTATTTCGTATTCACCAGGATAATAACCTTGTTGTTTGTGAACACGCTCTTCAAGGTTAGTTGTTACGCCAACCTTTTTACCTGGTATATGGTATAAGTAATATGTCATAGCAAATTTAGTTTATCATTATATATATGTAAGTTATGTGCAAAGTGATAATAACTACCTATATCCATATTTATTTCTTTAGCTACAAGTTCTTGTAATTTAGAGAAACAATATTGATCGTTGCAAAAGCCATACCATAAATCATTACTACGCATTGTTACACACATATTTAATCTATTATCTACAATTGTAAATTGTACAGCATAAGTACAAGGCGTATCGTATGAATAACTATCAAATTCTTTAGCATCGTATATTGATATAGCAGCTTGCCTAGTATATTTATCATGCTTTAATAAATTAATAACTTTATCAAGTTGATCACAACGTTGCCATTGCCAGCCGTAATTAGAGTTTACGTTACCGTTGTTATCAGCCATGTGTTTCCATATTTTAGGTATTTTACCGTATATATACTCTATTTTAGATATGTTTCTATCACCAGATAAATACCATTGCCATTCAGCTTCAGCATACTCTTTACTCCATTTACGTTCTTTAACTACAATACTGTTTGTCATTGGTTTATGTATTGAAAAACCTACGTTAAATAAAGTTTTAGTGTCTCTGAAGTCTGTACCATATTTGCTTATGTAATTGTAAAAATACTCAAAAGCTTCATTAGCAGTATAAAAATCATTTTTTATGTTTGTCATAATAGTATTTGTAATATTCATATATTTTATTAAACACTTCTTCATCTTCGTACATGGTAGGATCTCTGTGTACGTTTTTATTTATCTTAATACGTTTCTTCTGCCATACCATTTATTCCCAAGGCATTGGTTCTGCTTCATCAACTACAGCTTCGTGTGGTATAAAGCTACCAGAACGTGGCTCCCACGTGAAGTGTGATTCAGCGCCGTTTTCACCTAGATTTTGAAACTTAACTTTAAGCACTTTAACTTTTGTTGTTTTTGCTTCGTAGTCTCTGTGTACCAATAACCCATGGTAACTAGCATCGTACCATTCACCACCTCCTTTGATATTGTACATTGTTGGTTCTTCAATTTTTCCATCATTTGTTTTATACATTTTAGTTGGATGTGCTACAATAAATGTAAGTACATCATACTTTTTACAAAAAGCTTCGATCTTAGCTAAATAATCCATTGTGTAACGATTTACATCATCTGACTTAGCTTCTACGTCTCTAATCTTATTAAATGGATCAAGAACTAAACATTTGATACCTTTACGCTTAACAAGCTCAGCGCCTTTACGTAATACAGACTCTAAACTATATTTATCCATATCAATAAAGAAATAATTATCATTAACGTGATTAGTTACATTTTGCCATTTATCATTACCTATGTCATCAGTTCTTGGCATATCTTGCCAATGTTTACGCATTAACTTGTGCGCGTGTAAGTAGACCGGTTGATTTTCAGGGCTAGCATACGCAGTTTTCCAACCGTATAGATTATTGTAACCAACAACCATTTGATCAACGAAGTCAGACTTACCGCTAGAAGGAATACCAGTAACAGTAATGAAC
>LUMC01000054.1_pt1 | contig 28694 bp, 27 predicted proteins | sample 729671 | NCBI WGS metagenome assembly LUMC01 (sample SAMN03860273, study PRJNA289734) | marine metagenome | biome: seawater column; feature: ocean; material: water; isolation source: Red Sea water column Station 91 - depth 10m | place: Saudi Arabia: Red Sea | collected 2011-10-15 | depth 10 m | reverse complement strand
TTGCTGTTCCAGCTGGGGGTGCTTTGGCGGTAGATAGATCTAAATTTAGTATTGCTTTAACTGATGCTTTATCTAATCATCCTTTAATTGAAATTAAGAGATTTGAACAATTAGATCTCCCAAGCAAAGAAAATATAACGATCCTCGCAACTGGTCCATTAACTGCTGATGAATTGTCTTATAAAATTCAAGCTTTTACAGGTATCGATGAGTGTCATTTTTTTGATGCCGCTAGTCCTATTATTTATGGAGATACTATTGATCAAGAGATTGTATTTAAAGCTAGTAGGTACGACAAAGGAGATCCGGCATATCTAAATTGCCCTATGGATGAAAATGATTACATCCATTTCAGAAATGAACTAATAGAAGGAGAACAAGCTAATTTAAAAGACTTTGAGAAAGAATCAGCTAATTTCTTTGAAGCTTGCTTACCAATTGAAGAAATTGCTAGAAGAGGAGTTGATACAATGAGATATGGACCATTGAAATCTATTGGGTTGTGGAATCCAAAATGGGGAGATTTATTTGATAGGGAAAATAGATTGAAAAAGCGACCTCATGCAGTTGTCCAATTAAGGAAAGAAGATTTAGAAGGAAAATTGCTAAATATGGTAGGTTTTCAAACTAACCTCAAATGGTCTGAGCAAAAAAGAATATTTAGGATGATTCCTGGTTTAGAAAAGGCTGAGTTTGTACGTTTTGGAGTAATGCATAGAAATACTTTTTTAGAATCTCCAAAATTACTTTTACCGACATTGCAATTTATGAAAAGAGAAAACCTTTTTGCTGCGGGTCAAATAACCGGGACGGAAGGTTATGCAGCAGCAGCTGCAGGAGGCTTGCTTGCAGGAATAAATGCATCCTTATTAGCTAAGGGTAAAAAACCAGTAAGTTTTCCTGATGAATCAATGATTGGTTCTCTAATGAATTTTATCAGTAACAAAAATCAAATATTATCTAATCAGAAAAAGAATAAATTCCAACCAATGCCTGCTTCATTTGGTTTAGTTCCAGAACTAACTAAAAGAATAAAAGATAAAAGATTAAGGTACAAAGCTTATCAAGAAAGATCTACAGAAGCCTTGAATGACTTTAAAAATAAACTAGATTCTTGTTTTGATAAAGACCACTTACTCAGCAAAATTTACTAAGATTAATTATCAAAGATCCAAAAAATGGAATTAAATAAGGAAAACTTCGATGCAATTATTATTGGCTCAGGAATAGGAGGGTTAGTAACTGCTTCACAATTGGCGGCGAAAGGAGCTCAAGTATTAGTTCTTGAAAAATATATTATTCCAGGCGGGAGTGGAGGCTCTTTTAAGAGAAAAGGCTATACCTTTGATGTAGGGGCTTCAATGATTTTTGGATTTGGAGAGAAAGGTTATACCAATTTATTAACTCGTGCTTTGAAAGATGTAAATGAAAAATGCGAAACTATTCCCGATCCTGTTCAACTGGAATATCACTTACCACATAACTTTAATATTTCTGTAGATAAAAATTATGAGCAATTTATAAGCAAATTATCAGCTAGTTTCCCCAAGGAAAAAAAAGGTATCAAGAAATTCTATGATACTTGTGCAAGTGTATTTAAATGTTTAGATTCAATGCCTCTTTTATCAATAGAGGATCCAAGTTATCTTTTTAAAGTTTTCTTTAAATCTCCATTATCCTGTTTAGGGTTAGCTAGATGGTTACCAGTAAATGCAGGAGATGTTGCAAGAAAGTTTATAAAAGATCCTGAACTTTTAAAATTTATCGATATCGAATGTTTTTGTTGGTCTGTAATGCCAGCTCTAAAAACCCCTATGATTAATGCGGGAATGGTATTTACAGATAGGCATGCTGGGGGGATAAATTATCCAAAAGGGGGAGTTGGAACGATAGCAGAGAAGTTTGTTTCTGGTATTGAAAAATTAGGAGGAAAAGTTAGATATAAAGCCAATGTGACTGAAATCCTCTTAAAGGATGAGAAAGCGGTAGGAGTTAAGCTCTCAAATGGGGAAGAGATATATTCAAATATTATTGTATCCAACTCCACTAGATGGGATACATTTGGATTAAAAGATAATACTAAAGGATTAATTTCTAGCAAAAACGTGCCAAAAAGTGAATATAAGTGGTCAGAAACTTATAAACCCTCACCTTCTTTTGTTTCGATTCACCTTGGAGTAGAAAAAAATCTAATATCCGATAATTTTAATTGTCATCATATAATCGTTGAAAATTGGGATGAATTAGAAAGCGAAAAGGGAGTTATTTTTGTTTCTATACCTACTTTGCTTGACTCGTCTTTGGCTCCAGAAGGTAAACATATCGTACATGCATTTACTCCTTCATCGATGAGTGAATGGGAAGGCCTATCAAGGAAAGAATATTTGCAAAAGAAAGAAAAATATTTTTCTTTCCTTGTTGAAAAAATATCAACTATTCTTCCTAATCTTGAACAAAATATTGATCACAAAGAAATTGGTACTCCCAAAACTCATAAAAAGTTTCTTGGAAGATATGAAGGTAGTTATGGGCCAATTCCCAGTAAAAAGTTGCTTGGACTTTTGCCAATGCCTTTCAACACTACAAAAATTCAAAACCTTTATTGTGTAGGGGATTCATGCTTCCCTGGCCAAGGCCTAAATGCAGTTGCTTTTAGTGGATACGCATGCGCTCACAAAATAGGTGCAAAGTTAAACATAAACAGTTTTAAATTGCCCGATTAAAAGGATCCTTCTGAAATGATAGAAAAATTTAAAACTCTTTTTTTTGTGAAAAGTTCGTTAATTTCTCTTTATTTAGCGCTTACAATTCCTTTACCATTTATTTCAATCGAAAAATTAAAAATCCCCTCTATTATAATTTTTGCCCTAGGACTTTATTTGATAATCAATATCACTAGTGATTATGTAGAAACTTGCAGTAATAAAATTTCATATAAAAGTAGCTTTATTTCTAAATTCTTAGGAAAAAAAAATTGGGAGATTTCTTGGAAAGATATTAAATTAATCAAATCTTTGCCAACCAGTCAGGGTAGTAAAGTTTATTACTTTAATACTTTTCAAGGTGATAATTTTCTTGTCCCACAAAGAGTGGAAAAATTTGAAAAATTTTTATTAATTGTTTCCAGTAATACTGGGATTGATATTAATGAAATATCTTACATATCACCACTATGGACATATAAATTACTGACATTACTATCAGTTTTAATGATTATTGGTGAACTTTTTGCTTTTCTAAATTAAATATTATCAATACTGAATCTATAACCTTGTTGTCTAACAGTGGTTATTCCCCCACCTTCTCCCAATCCAGCCTGTTCTAATTTTCTCCGCAAAGTTAATACCTGAGTATCTACAGACCTAGGACCACCACTGAAGGGCGGCCAGGCCATCCTTAAGAGCTCTTGACGACTTCTTACCATTCCAGGTGGCATCAAAAGAGCGCAAAGCAGTGCAAACTCCCTAGGGCTTAATTCTACGGGCTTCTCGCTTAGAGTAACTTGTCTTAAAAGAAGATGAACCTCTAAAGGTCCAACCTCAACTTTTTCTTGTAATCCTATCCTTCCCCTTTTTAGGAGTGTTCTGCATCGTGCTGCAAGCTCTTCAAGTCCAAAAGGTTTTCTGAGAACATCATCTGCCCCTTCATCTAATAGATTTACTAATGCTTCAACACCTGATCTTGCCGTTAAAACTATGACTGAAGACCCCAGTTGTTGAGCTAGTCTCATTGCAGTATTCTGCTCGAGGATTTCTGCGCTAACTAATAAGTCAGGTGATTGTTCTCTGCATAAGTCAATAGCTTCTGCAGCTGTACCTACTGCTGCAGCTAAATGGCCATCTTGGCGAAGCCTTTGCACAAGTACTGTTCTAAGTGTGGGGTGAGGTTCAACAACTAGAACTCTTGAGGGGGTTTGAGAGCTCGTAGGCAATTGTGAACTGCCAGGAGTTGAAGCTAAGATTTGCTCAGTTGATTGCATTCTTAATTACTGTTTGGCCAGGCAATTTTTGATCGTTCTTAATAAGGTATAACAAATGCAAAATAAAAATCAGAATTTATCGAATTATGACATCATTTGAAAACCCCAAAGCAATTCGTCACTTTCAGTCAATTTGCGATAGTTGCCAGGACTTAGTTACTCGTTTTCATACGCCATCTGATCTTAAATTATATAGTGATGGTTATCTCCAAGCATTGAGGAATTGCAGTAGTTTAGAGCAAAAGGATCAAGAGAAATTAGAAAGATTAATTGAAAGATGGATTTTAGATCCGTCAAGTTTTATTGATCCAGATGGAGATGGAAATAAAGGTTTTTTTGATAAAAAAAGGATTTAAAATATTAATTTTTATTAATCAATACAGTATTTATACTCACTAATTGTCTTAAGACGCTAATTCAATTTCTATTTTTTCTTTAAGAGATCCAGAGTTGTACATCTCAATAAGAATGTCTGATCCACCAAGAAATTCTCCTTTTAAGTAAACTTGAGGAATTGTTGGCCAATCTGAATATTCTTTGATACCTTCTCTTATAGCGAAATCACTTAAAACATCAAACGTACCAAATTCTACCCCTAAAGAATTTAGTATTTGAACTACATTGTTGGAAAAACCGCATTGAGGCATTAATTTTGTCCCTTTCATGAAAACCATCACTGGATTAGATTCAATCAGTTTTTGTATTTTATCTTTTGTTAGGTTGTCCATAATTCAATTTGGAGTTTCTGTTTTTAATGCCAGTGCATGGATAGCCTCTGAAGCTAATTCTTCCTTCAAAGCAGAATATACTAGCTGGTGTTGTTTAACTAATGATAATCCATTGAATTCAGATGCAATTACAGTTACTTGCAAATGATCATTTCCCTTAAGGTTTTCAACAAAAACTTGGGAACTTGGAATTTTTTTAGTGATTAATTTAATAACTTCTGTTTTAGTAATCATAGTAAATTTTAATTAACCTTTGTATTTTGTCTCAACAAATCCTAGTTGGATCAATCTTTCATAAGCTTCTTTACCTTCAGGGCTATTAGGTGACATTATTCTAATTGTTTCAACAAGTAAGGGTACTGCAACCTCAGGCTTTTCAGTTTTTATATACAAAGAGGCTAATCTCTCATTTGATTCTGCCAAAATTTGTAATGTTTGCTTACCTTTCCTTTGCATTTCATTTGGTATTCTCGCATCAATTCCTTTGAACGATGAATTTAGATCAGAATAAAAAGACGCAAGTTGCTTTGCTAATTTTCTAGCGTCTAAATAAAAATCCTTAGCTTTTTCAAAATCCCCGTTTTTAATATATTTATCACCTTCTTTTATAAAATATTCAACGTTTGAGATGGAAAGCTTTTTACTCTCATTTGAGAGTACTCTGAAGTCTTCTGGATTCTTTATTTCTGCATGAACTTCATTTTTGTAAGGAACATTTCCAAAAAATATAAATAAAATTGGGATTAATTTTAAGAATTTCATTTTCTTTTTCAATTATTAAAATTCATAGTAACTTATTGCAGATTCATCTACCTACATTTTTTAATGCTTTTTCTTCCTCTTGAGTCATTTTTTCATTTAGAAATTTATTAAAGTCCTTGATAGTAAAGTTTGAGTAATCATTAATTGGTATTGGTTTTCCAAAGGATAAACAAAATTCGCCCCTAAAGTTCGGAGGTATTTTGCTGTAAGCAATTCCAATTGGAATAATAGTAATAGAGGTTGTTTTTTTGGTAGCTAATCTAGCTAATCTATATAGTCCTTCTTTGAGAACTAATTTTTTTCCATATCTATTAATCTTTCCTTCGGGGAAAACAACTAGTTGTTCTCCTTTTTCTATAAGATCAATCGCATATCTTAAAGCTGAGAGAGATGGCGATAATTGATTTATTGAAAAACATCCAAGTCTTTTTAAAAACCAACCTTGTATTCCTCTCATTTCGGATTTAGTAACCATAAATCTACAATCCTTTTTTGTTACCCTTCTACCCATTGCCATTGTGAGTATTAAGCCGTCCCATCTTGATCTGTGGGTTGGAGCCAAAATGATAGAGGAATTTATGGGAATCGAAAAACCATTTTTTAATATTTTCTTTTTTCTAAAAAAGAATCTCAAAACAACGTCCTGAGTAACGAACATTGCAATAAATCCCAATACAGGGTTGATTTTATGCCAAATATTTAAGGAATTCTTCTTCAAGTTCTATTTACTATATATTAATAATTTAAGTGTTTGCCTTTTTTTATTAGCTATTATTGGGCGGTTACTAGATTGTCTAGAAACTAAGATTTTCAAAATTATGGCTACTTTAGGAGTAAACATTGATCATATTGCAAATGTAAGGCAAGCAAGGAAAACTGTCGAGCCTGACCCTGTGCAATTTGCTTTTTTAGCTGAATTAGGAGGGGCAGATTCCATAACAGTGCATCTAAGAGAAGATAGAAGACATATACAAGATAGGGACGTATTCCTTCTGAAAGAGACTATAAAAACAAAACTCAATTTAGAGATGGCTGCTACAGAAGAAATGTTAGAAATTGCCAAAAAAATTCTTCCCGATTATGTAACGCTTGTACCCGAGAAAAGAGAGGAAGTTACTACTGAAGGCGGGTTGGATTTAAAAAGTAATGTGCAATACCTTAAGAAGGCTGTTGGGAATTTAAAGGATTCAAATATAGAAGTAAGTGCATTTATTGATCCTCTTGGTGAACAGATAAATTATTCCAAAGAAATAGGCTTTGATTTTATAGAATTACATACTGGAAAATATGCTGAACTATCGGGATCTGAACAATATAAAGAGCTCCAAAGGATTATAGAGTCTACACATTTAGCAAATGACCTTGGATTAGTTGTTAATGCTGGTCATGGCCTGAACTACAATAATGTTAAAAAAATTGCATCAATTAACAATATGAACGAGTTGAACATAGGTCATAGTATTGTTGCAAGGGCTTTAGCGATAGGATTAGAAAAGTCTGTACGTGAAATGAAGTCCCTTATTACATCAAATTAAATTTCAAAATGACAACATATTTTTTCGTCGCGGCAAGTGAAAAGTTTTTAACTGTTGAAGAACCACTTGATGAAATTTTGAAAGAGAGGATGAGGAACTATAAAGAAAATAATAAAGAAATAGATTTTTGGCTCTTAAAAAATCCATCATTTTTACAAACCACCCAATTTGCTGATCTAAAAGCAAAAATTCCATCTACCCCAGCAGTTGTTTTATCGACTGATAAAAAATTTATAACTTTCTTAAAGCTTCGTTTAGAGTTTGTTGCTGTGGGGGAATTCGAATGTCCTAATGCAGAAATAATTGATCCATTTAAAGTTGAGTAATATAACCATCTAGTAAATTGCTCAATCTTTATAAGTCAAATAAAATTGAAGTAATTAGTGAGCTGTTAGCAGAGGAATTAAAAATATGTCCTCCGCCTATAAATGAGAAATTAGAAATAGTAGTCCCCAATTACTTTTTGGGGAATTGGTTACGTGAACAAATAACTATAAAAAACAAAATAAGTGCTCTTTATGAATTAAAGACAATATCAACGTATACCGAATCTTTATTGACAAATTTTTTCCCTGCAATTGATATGAGCGCATGGAATTTTGAGTCAATTAAATGGGGCATTATTGATTCCTTGGAAGAATTAAATAGCTTTAAAGAATCATTTCCGCTTAGAAATTGGATTAATAAATATTTGGATAATAAAAAGACAATTGATGGAGACATATATAATCTGACAAAAAAGATCACGAATAATTTTATTGATTATCTGATTTTTAGACCTGAAATGATTGCTCAATGGAATAGATATGAAATTAATTCATCTAATCTATTTAAGAATTTAAACTCAGATCAATTTTGGCAACCTATTTTATATAAATTATTAGAGGAAAAGATATCTGAAAAGCCATCATGTTTATACATGATTGAAGTAATAAAGAATTTAAGAAAAATTAAAAACGTTCAATTTCAAGTACCAAATCAAATTTATATTTTTTCAGATAATAACTTATCTAAACTACATATTAATTTTTATTCAGAACTTTCAAAATTTATTAAGGTAAATTTGTATTTATTATCTCCTGGAGAAGATTTATGGAATAGAATAAATTGTCTTGAAGGTGAGTTGGAATTTGATGATAATGAAAGTAAATTGAATTTAAATAATACAAATATAGAGAAAATATTTGGTAAATTTGGAGCAAACTTTCAGAAATTAATTGATGAAAATATTTATACAGAAGGTATAAATTTAAAAAATAATCTTATTTATCTCGATCCAACAACTAATTTTCATAATAAGAAAGATATTCCTCTTCTTAATCAAATACAAAAAAGACTAATTGATAATAATAGCGTTGATTTTATAGTAAGTGAAAGGGATGATTCAATATTACTTTGTGAGCATTTTAATCAGAATAGTCAATTTGAATATTTAAGAAATAAAATTATAGAAATAATAAATTCTTGCGAGAATATTAAATATAGTGATATTGCTGTTTTATCTCCACAAACTAATTTAATTAAACCTTATCTAAGGTACATCTTTAATAATGAGTTAATTAATGGTGAAAAGATACCTTATTTTTTTATTGATGAGGATAATCATGACTCTTCAGGCATTTATGAATTTCTAATTGACATCACTGAAATAGCAAGTGAAAAAATTACACTTGAAAAAATAGATTATATTCTTTCGAAAAAAGTAACTCAGAACATTTTTGATTTTAATATTACTGAGAAGGATGAAATTATTTTCTTACTTACCCAAGCGGGGTTTCATTGGGGATTAGATGATAAAGAAAGATTAGGTGAAGAGAAAAATACTCTAGATTGGTGTATAAATAGAATTACTTTAGGCTTAATTTATGACAAAGAAGTAAATTTAAGTACTTTTAATTTAAAACCATTTAGCTATAAAAATATAAGTTTGGATTTGAATAAATGGGTTAAAATATTAATTCATTTAAAAAAATATATTAATTTGATAAGGGGATCTTTTTCTTACTCGAATTGGGTTGAAAAGATAAAGTTTATATTAAAAAGTATTGCTGATTCTGTAAGTGATATTGAGAATTCAAGGCATATTCCACATAAGGTTATCTTCCTAATAGACATGAATAGTGTTAATTATCCAAAATTACCAAAGAGTGAAAACATTAATTTATTAAAAAACAAATATCATTTGGGTGATCCATCTGTTTTTGAAAGAGAGAAATATGCATTTCTGGAGTTGTTAATTGCCTGCAGAGATAAATTTATAGTTACTTGGGTAAAAAATGATAAAGACAATAAAAAATTAGATGTTTCTTTTCCTATAAAAGAGTTAATTTCTTTTTTTGATAGTTTCTTAAACCAAAGCCAAAGAGAACTAATAATTAAAGATTCTGATTTAAATAAAAATGAAATAATTGATCTTGATAAATCTAAGATTGTTAAAAGTAATTATTCTTTAATAGAAGATATAAATTGGAATGAAAAAAAATCTGATATTAAAAATTACAAATTATCAGAATTGATTTATTGGTTCAAGACTCCACAAAAATATTGGCTTAATAAAAACAATATTTCTCCCAAGGAAATATTTATTCATCATCCAGACGAGGAGTATGTAAGCAATCTGCAAAAGTCGCAACTAATTACAAAAATAATCCAGCAAGTAGAGATTGATAATCATAATATTATTGATGATTTAAATGAATTAAATATTAATGATCAATTGGCTGAAAATGGTATTATTATGCCCAAAAATAGTATTTTTACAAAAGAAAAAGAAATCAAAGACTTATTAAGCAGTCTATCTGCAAGTTTGAGTCAACATAATAAGATTAATAAAATCTATGTTAAGTTAAATGCGAATAAAGAAGAATATTTAATCGCTGATGACACCGTAATTGAATTAATTAATGCGAAGTTAAGTTTAAGTCGTTTGACTGAGGCTTGGATAAAATTACTCTTTATTTCTTCTTTAAAGAGGAATATAAAAAGGACTAAAGTAATTTTTAGAACAGAAAATAATTATAAATCGCAAATTATTCAATCACCGGGAGCAACTGAATCAAATCTAATTTTGGAGGAGTACATAAATATTTTTAAAAATTATTCTGAAAAATGTTTACCTCTTCCTCCAGAAAGTGCTTATAAATATGTAGAAGCAAAAATAAAATCAAAAAATGAAAAAAAAGCTTTTACAGATAAATGGATTGGTAATAAAAATTTTTCTAAAGGAGAAAGAGATAATATCGAAATGAAAATGTGTTTTGGTAATGAAAAAGAACCAGATTTCTTTCTTGGAAATAATAATTTTGATCAATTATCATACAGATTATATGGTCCTCTAATTAAAGCATTAAAGAAATAAAAAATGTCTAAATTTCAGTTAAAAAATTTTTTTAAAGCTGCTTATGATCTAATGCTTGTTTTTTTACAGTTCTTTATTATTAGTCTTCATTTTTTTCAATGGGAATTTCTTCCACAAAAACAAATAATTCAAGCAAGTCCTTTTTCTTATTTCCTGGGTATTTTAATTATCATAATCGCTTTCATAATAATGTTAGTTTCAATTAAAGACTTAGGTAGAAATTTATCCCCTTTCCCAAGACCTATAAACAATAGCAATCTAGTTACTACAGGTATTTATCGATTTACGCGTCATCCTATGTACTATTCTTTAATATTTATTTCCATTGGAGTTTTTATAATAAAATTATCTATTTATTATTTATTTTTGACAATAAGTTTAGCTTTAATAATTAAATTTAAGATTGCCTTGGAAGAGAAATATTTAATGAATAAATTTAAGAATTACTTACTTTATAAAAATGAGGTCAAAGTTTAATTTAATAAAGAAATGGATATTAATCAAATTAAATTAGATAATAAGTTTAAATTAGTAGAAGCAAGTGCAGGAACTGGTAAAAGTTTTACTTTGGCTCACATAGTTTTAAGAAATGTTTTGGAGAAAAAAGTTAAACCAGATGAGATACTCTTGCTAAGTTTTACAAAAAATACTTGTTCTGAATTAAGAGATAAAATACTCTCGAGATTTCATAATTTAAAATTATATTTGCAAAGTCATAATGAAAGTAAGATAGATAATACTCTTAAGGATTGGTATCTAAATTTTAAGGATAAAGATAAATCTAAGGAAAAAATAATTTCCGAAATTGATAATTTTATAAATCAATTCTATAAGTTAAAAGTAACTACATTCCATGCTTTTTGTAATAATATTATTGATGAATATAGTATTGAAATAGGTGTAACTCAAGATCCATATATTGAGAATAATATTGATAATTTGTATAAAGATGTAATAGATAATTTGTGGATTGATGATTTTCTGAATCTTAATCATGAGCTTATTTCAGCAGTCAACAAAAAAAAAATAAGTTCTAGATTTGGAAGTAGGATCAATAAGTCATTTTTTGTAGAAATTTTAAAAAATATAGATCAAGAAAATATCTGTAAATTTCAAATAAATAATAAATATAAGATTATTGATTTAAATAATTATTTTAATGAATTTTTTTATTTAAATTGGAACGAGTTTTGTTTTGAATGGAATAAGAAAGGTAAGGAATTATTTTTACAACTCATAGAGTTGGGAAAATTAATTAAGGAGAGTGGTGGAAAAAGTCAAATATATGCTGCAAAACCAAGAAATGATAAGTTTAATCAAATAAATTGTTGGATTGAAGAGATTAACAAAAGGCTTAATTCTAAAAATGTTATTGATTTTATATATGATATTTCTAAGGATGATCTTTTATCTAAATATTTTTACATTGAAAATATATCTAAAGAAATTAATAAACATAATCTAAAATTAGATTTTACTAAATTTAATTTATTACAAGATAAAATTTATAAAATAAAAGAAGGTTTCTTTACTGAATTTGTAAGAATATTTACCCAATTAGCTTATATAAAATTAATTGAATTAAAGAAAAGTTTTTCTATTTTCAACTTCAATGATCTTATAAAGACTGTAGAAAATACATTTCTAGATTCGGAAATTAGTAATAGTAATACTCTATCTAAAATTCAAAAAAGATTTAAATGTGTCTTAGTTGATGAGTTCCAAGATACAGATATTACTCAGTGGAATTTAATAAAAAAGTTCTTTAATACAAAAAATCATTTTTTACTTTGCGTAGGTGATCCAAAACAAGCGATTTACAAATTTAGAGGTGGAGATATTGAAACTTACTTAGATGCAAGATCTAATGCAATCGAAGTTTTTAGTCTTACAGATAACTATAGATCCTCAAAAAAGTTAATCGATGTTCTTAATAAACTTTATAAGAATGGACTTAAACAATCAAAACTAAACTATAGTAAATTAACCTCAAGAATTAATGAAAATATTAATCCTGAATTTAAATTTAAGGATGTATTTGAAATTGTAGAATTTTCAAAAAAAGAGACTGATATAGAGGATCTTGTAACTCATTACATAGTTAACTTTATTTTAAATAATAAAGAAATTGATATTAATAAAATTGCGATTCTTACATTAAATAATTCGCAATGCTTAGATTTTAAAAAAAAATTAAATCAGTTTAACCTCCCATGCAAAATTCAAAATAAACAAAATATTTTTGATACAGAAGCAAGTTCTCTACTATTTTTATTCATTGAATGTTTATTAAATCCGAGGTCTTTAAAAAATATAACTTTGCTTGCTACTTCAAAGTTTATAGAAATAAAATTAGAAGATTTACTTGATCATGGAATTAGTAATAATTTAGAAATTTTAATTAATAAATGCATTACTTGGTCCCAAGAACTAAGAGAAAAAGGTTTTTTAAACATTGTTAATGAACTACTTATAAATTACAAGTCATCCTCGATTATTCAAGATTCAGATTTAAATTCAAATTTATTTCAACTTTCAGAAATTGTTGAAATAGAATTAATAAATAATGATTTTGATCTCAATATAGTCTTCAACTGGTATAAAAATCAGTTAGATCATATTTTAAGAATTTCTACTGGAGAAGATTTTTTGACGAAAGATTATAATCTTCAAAATGGAATAAATCTTTCTACCATTCATAGTAGTAAGGGCCTCGAATTTGAAATAGTCCTATGTCCATATCTCTCAATTATTTCAAATAAGTCAAATAAAATTAAAGGACCTCTTTGGAAATCAAATATTGATAGAAATATATACGTTAATATTTCTAATAATTACGCGAAGGTTGAAAAATTTAAATTAATAGAAGAAGAAGATTTATTTAAAGAGAGTGAGAGGTTAATTTATGTAGCACTTACAAGGAGCAAATATAAACTTATTGTTTTTAATGATTTAGAGGATACAAATAATATTTTAAATAATGATTTACTTAATAATTTGGAAAATATCAATATTTATAAGTCTACTTTTGAAGTCAGGATAGAAAAAGAGAAAATAAAAGAAATTTTTTCTAAGTTCCAAACCAACCGATTGAATAATAATCTTTGGAAAATCGATAACGTTAATAAAAAAATATCTAATGTATTTAATTCTGATCAATTTATTTCTTATTCAAGTTATTCTTCTTGGATACGTAAAGATAAAAATATTGATGCAGTCATTAATCAATATAAGGATTATGAAGATAATATATCAATTATCAAAGATTCTAATTTTAAGAATTCAAAGAATTATCCTAATTATTTTTCTTATCCAAATCCCTTAAGTGAATTTCCAAAAGGAACTATTGCTGGGACTTGCCTGCACAAAATAATAGAAAGATTTGAATTTAGAAACGATAATAATCAAGAATTAATTGATTTAATTATTGAGGAATTGAACTTTCATCAAATCGATACTTCTTTGGCTTTTAAAGTAAAAGATGCGATTTTAAGAATCATAAATATATCTTTAGGAAGAGAATTACAAAATAAGAAACTAGTTGATATTCCAAATGAATACTTAATTAAGGAACTCAAATATGATTTAACCCTATCTTATGAAGGTAGAAATATTAATTCTAATGATATATCAAATTGCTTTTTTTTAGATCAGGAATATGAATTTGGTGAAGAATATGCAAATAAAATAAATGATCTTCAAATTATGAATAAAGGCTTTCATTCAGGATGTATTGATTGTGTTTTCCCTGTAGGAAATAAATTAGAAGATAGTAAATGGTGGGTAATTGATTGGAAAAGTAATTTGATTTCTGGTAGTGATAATAGTGATTGTTTACCAAGAAACTATAACTATGAAAACATGAGAAATGAAATGATTAAACATCATTATCCATTGCAATCTCATCTTTATTTATTAGCATTGCATAGATTATTAAAGTGGCGACTTAAAAATTATCAACCACATAAACATCTAGGAGGATATATTTATTTGTTTTTAAAGGGATTGCCAGATTTTGAATTATTTGAAAAATCTAAGTCTGAAGATATATCTCCAGGTATTTTTATTAGCAAAGCACCTTTAAAAAGAATTAATTATTTAGATAACCTTTTTTAGAATGACTAAAACTACTACAGATATTGAAAAGTTCCAATACGATCATATATTTAATTTAATCTTAGGTATTTTCAAATTTAGTGAAAAAAAATATGGAAATTTCGTAAAAGATGTAATAAGAATTTTATTAGAGTTTGAAAAAAATGGTGAAACTATTATTGATGTTGATAATAGTTTAATAATCTTTGAATTATTAGAAGATGGCTGGCCCAATAAACATATAGATGTTCTAAAAAATATAGGTTTGATTGGTTCCCTTCATTCTCCATTCGTATTAGTAAATAGAAAATTATCCTTATCAAAATGGTCAAAAAAGATAGAAAGAGTTATTAATTCATTTCTAAAAAAAATAGATACCGATAATTTAATGAACTCAATAATTTATAAAGATGATAATAAAATTGATCAAATTAAAAATATATTTAAATATTCAAACTTAGTTTTCCTTCAAGGAGGACCAGGTACGGGTAAAACCACTTTAATAATAAAGTTAATACTAGAACTCCTTCAAATTGATAACTTTTTAAATATTGGTTTGTCTGCTCCAACTGGTAAAGCTACAGCTCGTTTAAAAGAAGCTCTTAATGATAAAAAAAATATTTCCTTTAGCAAATTTCTAGACCAAATAGAATTTCAAACTTTACATAGATGGATTTTAAATTCTCAAAATAAATCTCTTAAGTTGAAATTTAAACTAAAAGAGCTTGATATTTTCATAATTGATGAAATGTCAATGGTTAATATCGATTTGATTGAATCAGTTTTAAATTTGCTAGCAAAGGACTGTAAAATTATTTTAGTTGGAGATAAAAATCAATTGTCTCCAGTAAATAACTGTTCTATATGGAATTATTTGTTTGAATATTCCGATAATAGTTCAATTAAATCTTGTGTAGTAAATTTAGAAAAAACTTATAGAAATATTGGAGATATAGCATTAATTAGTAGTTTAATATTTAATAATGATTTTTCTTTACTTAATCAAAAGATAAAAGAATTAGAAAAAGATAATAATTCAAAAGAAATTACTATTTCAAAGAGTAGAGAAAAAGATATTCCAAAAGATCTATTATTTTCGATTACAAGTCATCTAAAACAGTTAAATATTTCAACTTCAAATTTAAGTAAAAAAAAATATATATTTGATGAGAGTATTGATAATTTATTGCTTAATGAAAAAGATTTAGTAGATAAGATATTTCTGGATTTACAAAGTCACTTGATTTTATGCGAAAAAAATTCCGGAATATGGAGTGTTGAATATTTGAATGAAATTGTTTTTGGTCAAAAAAAACCCTATGACCTTAAAACTCTTAAAGAGGGTGTTCCGATCATGTGTACAAAAAATAATAATGAACTTGGATTGTCAAATGGGGATATCGGAGTACTTATAGGTTTAAAAAATAAAAGAAAATATCTTTTTAGAAAATTTAATGATAATAACGAAGAAATTGTCGCATTAATTGATCCATCTAATTTAGAAAATGTTGTACCAGCAATAGCCATTACTATTCATAAATCTCAAGGAAGTGAATCTGAAAAAGTAAACATTTTGTGGTCCCAAAATTATAGAAGAAATCAATATGCTGTAAAAGAAAAAAAAGATAATCAAAATATCTTTTGCAGAGATAATTTTGAAAGAAGGTTATTTTATACTGCTGTTACAAGAGCGAAAAAATCTTTAAATATATATTATTTAAATTAAATTTTATTTTTGAGAAATTAGTAATATCTTAACCCCAAGATGTTAGATTAATAATTCGGCTCTGTAAGGCTAATCAACAATTTAAGTCAATTTAGATATTTGTTGAATGCCTAATCAGAAGATTATTAGGCATTTAAAATGGCTTTAAAAAAAGATAGTAACTCTCTTGGTAGTGAGCAGGAAAAGTCTCAGAATGAAGATTCTTCCCTACTAGAGTTCAAGAACTTAGATAACAAAAAAGAAATTGAATCTCAACTATTGGAAGTATCGAAAGGAGATGATAATGAGAATGGATTTCTCGATTTTGGGTTTAATCAATCGATCTTAAACTCGTTAATAAATAAAGGATATAAAAATCCAACTCCCATCCAAAAAGCTGCAATTCCCGAACTAATGTTAGGCAGGGATTTACTAGGCCAAGCACAAACAGGAACAGGAAAGACTGCAGCTTTCGCATTACCATTAATAGAAAAACTTACAGATAATAAAGAATTAAATGCCAAGGTTTTAGTTATGACTCCTACAAGAGAATTAGCAACTCAAGTGGCAGAATCTTTTAAAAGTTATAGTTCTGAATCTAGTAATTTTAAGACGGTTGCAATATATGGAGGTACCGACTATCGAAATCAAATTTCTGCATTAAAAAGAAAAGTTGACGTAGTAGTTGGGACCCCAGGCCGAATAATGGATCATATAAGGCAGGGGACTTTTAAAATTAAAGATATAAATTGTCTTGTTTTAGATGAGGCAGATGAAATGTTAAATATGGGTTTTCTTGAAGATATTGAATGGATAATAGATCAACTTCCGGAAAATAAGCAGATGGTATTGTTTTCAGCAACAATGCCTAGTGAGATAAGAAATATAGCAAAAAAATATCTAAATGATCCCGCCGAAATATTAATCAAAAGTGTCAAAAAAGAAACTCAATTAATTTCGCAAAAATTTCTATATGTACAAAGGCATCATAAGTTAGATGCTTTAAAAAGAATATTAGAACTTAATAACGAGGGAGTAATTATTTTTGTGAGGACAAAACTACTTACTACTTCAATAGCTGAAGCTTTAGAGAATTCAGGTCATACTGTGGCAGTACTTAATGGAGATATACCTCAAAATCAAAGAGAAAATACTGTAGATAGATTGAAAAAAGGATTTATTAATATCCTTGTTGCAACTGATGTCGCAGCTAGAGGATTAGATGTTGAGAGGATAAAACTTGTTGTTAATTACGATTTTCCTTTTGACAAGGAAACATATACTCATAGAATTGGAAGAACTGGAAGGGCAGGCAGATCAGGAGAAGCAATTTTATTTGTTAATCAAAGAGAAAAACATTTTCTAAGAAACTTAGAAAACTCAACAAGAACCAAGATTGAAGAAATTAATATACCAAGTAATAAAATAATAAATGAAAAAAGGATGGAGAAACTTATAGATAATGTTAATGAGAGTTCTTTAGCTAAAGATGAAAATGAAGAAAATAAAGCTTTGATTATTGATGTACTAGATAATTTAAAAGAAAAATACTCTATGGATGACTCAAATATTGCAATGGCGGCGATTAATTTAGTAATAGGTAATAAATCATTTTTTGTTAATGACGATGATTCTTGGATTAATAAACAAAATAATACTGATCGAAATAGATCAAATAGAAATAGTAATAATCGTATGAGAAATTCAAATAGAAGAAATAATTATCAAAATGATTCTTTTGAAACCTACAAATTTAACTTTGGTAAATTTGATGGAGTTAGAGTTGCAAATATTATATCCTCAATCTGTAATTCAACTAATATAAATGGTAGATCCATAGGTAAGATACAGATTTTTAATGATTACAGTTTGGTAGATTTACCCAGAGATCTGCATAGAGAAACTAAAAATAAATTAAAAAAAATTAAAGTCAGAAACTAGTGATAGAGAATGAAAGCTAGCAAATATAATTTCTTTATTTTTGTGAATCTGATAATACTATTCAACTCCTTTAATAGTTATTATTTAGCTCAAACGAAACAAAATTCAATCATAAAATTATTTTGTCTTCAGAGTGTCAAAGAGGAGATGATGAAAGCAGAAATGGTATATAGTGAAGAAATTGCGAATGAAACTTGTGATTGTTACTACGAAGAATTTATGCAAACTGCAAGTCATCAAGATGCAAAAACAAAATGTAAATTAGAAACTAAAGAAAATTTAAATCATAATAGAAAAATTTAATTATTATTTTTATGAGGTCTAAGAACAATCAAAATCCAATAATTAGACTTTATTTAAATCTGATTGAGGAAAGAAGGTTACTATTTTTTGCTTTTCTTAGTTCCATAATTAATAAAATATTAGATTTAGCTCCCCCTGTAATAATTGGTCTTGCAGTGGATATCGTTGTTAAGGAACAGAATTCATGGATTGCTGGTTTTGGAATAAAAGAAGTTCCAGCACAATTGATTTTTCTTGCATTTGCTTCAGGAATAGTTTGGTCTGGTGAATCCTCCTTTGAATATTTATATTCGATTTTATGGAGAAATTTGGCTCAGCTATCGCAACATAAATTAAGAATAAAAGCTTATGAGCATATCCAGGAATTAGATATGGATTTTTTTGAAAATGATAATACTGGAAGGCTATTATCTATTTTGAATGATGATATAAATCAACTCGAGAGATTTCTAGACCAAGGGGCTAATCAGATTATTCAGTTATTTATAACTGTCTTAATAATTGGGGGCACTATGATTTTTGTCGCTCCAAAAATCGCTTTATTTGCTTTCTTTCCTATTCCAATTATATTTTTAGGATCAATTAAATTTCAAAGGAAGCTTGCTCCAAAATACAGAGATGTTAGAAATAAAGCTGGACTGTTGGCATCAAGGCTTAATAATAATTTAAGTGGAATTCTAACCATAAAAAGTTTTACTAAAGAAAAATGGGAACTAAATAGATTAAATAAAGAAAGTCTCGATTATCAAAGAAGTAATAAGGCTGCAATAAAATTATCTTCTGCTTTTATCCCTCTTATAAGATTTGCAATTTTATTTGCTTTTATAGCGATTCTATTAATTGGAGGTTTCCAAACTTGGAATAAGACACTTGATGTAGGTACTTATAGTTTTTTAGTGTTTATTACACAAAGACTATTATGGCCTTTAACTACTTTGGGGCATGTTTTAGATGATTTTCAGAGATCTATGGCTTCAATAGATAGAGTAATTGATCTCATAGATACGCCTATAAAAATAAAAGATGGAAAAATAAAAATTGAACCTAAAGATATCAAAGGAGAAATTATTTTTAATAATGTAAATTTTAATTATCCTGGACGAGATTTAACTTTAAAAAACATAAATTTCAAAATTGAAAATAACTCAACATTAGGAATTGTTGGTTTAACAGGTTCTGGGAAAAGTACAATAATAAAACTACTACTTAGAATTTATGATAGTAATAATGGGTCAATAACCTTGGATGGGGTTTCTATTAAAGAAATAAATTTGAGGGATTTAAGAAAGTGTATCTCTTTAGTAAGTCAAGAAACTTATTTATTTCATGGCAGTGTACAAGAAAATATTGCTTATGGCTCAATCAACCCAAGTCTTAAAGATATTATTAAAGCTTCAAAGATTGCGGAAGCTCATAAATTTATTGAACAATTACCAGATGGTTATAAAACTATAGTGGGGGAAAGGGGCCAAAGGCTCTCAGGCGGGCAACGTCAAAGAATTGCCTTGGCGAGAGCTGTTTTAAAGGATGCTCCAATATTAATATTAGATGAAGCTACAGCTTCAGTTGATAATGAAACAGAGGCTTTAATTCAAAAATCGTTATCTAAAATCACAAAAGAAAGAACAACTATAGTAATAGCTCATAGATTAAGCACTATAAAAAATGCGGATAATATTGTAGTTATTGATAAAGGTAAAATAGTTGAAAGCGGAAAACATGAAAAACTATTAGATCAGAACAAAATATATGCTGATTTGTGGAATGTTCAAGTAGGAATCTAGTATGAATTTCTAAACTATATTAAGAAGTTAAATGATTCAATTACGTTACTAAACATACCGTCAACTTTATTCCACCTTTCTTCATTTGTTCCCACAGCGAAAGTGTAAAGTGTTCCTCTATCAATTACGACAGTAGCTAATTCATGTCTTGCCTGTTCATTTAAATTTAATTCATACTCTAAATCATAGAAAATATGATTGGATGCCTCCCTCTTATTGGCATTTATAAGTTTTACCTCTCTACCTGAACCTTCGGGAGCAATGACTTTATCAATTAATGTTTGACCTACTTCACTTGGGCTTCCTAATTGCTCTAATTGAACCTCTTTATTGACATCAGAAATAACTAAACTTAAGGTCTCATTACTATTTATTAAATCATGATAAATAATTTCAGGTCCTCCATCGACTTTTACTCTAGTCCATCCTGTTGGATACAAAAAGGCATATCTACCATCTGGACTTTGATAAGCTTCTAATCCCGCATTTAGTCCGCCACTACAAGCACTCAGTGTTAAGCACAAAAAAACCAAAAATAAATATTTGAAAGGGTTAAATTTAATATTTTTCATTTTGTTTGAAATTACTAACTAAAAACATAATAAGACATTAAAAGCAAACAATTATGGCAATTCGGAATTTTGCGTCTAAATTATCTCTAGAAATAGTTTAATTTTGATTACTTATACCAAACCACTTTCAAAATTAATCGGTCATTTTGAGAAATTCCCAGGGATTGGTCCAAGAACAGCGCAACGATTAGCCCTGTTTATTTTAAAACAACCTGAAAGTACAATAAGAGATTTTTCAAAGGCTCTGTTAGAAGCACATAGTAATGTTGGTCGTTGCAAAAAATGTTTCAATTTGACTTCAGAAGATGAATGCGAAATTTGTAGAAATACTGAAAGAAATCAAAAACTAATCTGTGTAGTAGCAGAAACTAAAGATTTGCTTGCTTTGGAGCGCGCCAGAGAATTTAAAGGTGTTTACCATGTTATTGGTGGTTTAATATCCCCAATGGATTCTGTTGGCCCCGAACTCTTAGAAATAAGAAGCTTGGTAGAAAGAGTTAGTAAGTCTGAAATAGATGAGATCATATTGGCATTGACCCCAAGTGTTGAGGGAGATACAACAAGTCTTTATATTGGAAAATTGTTAGCCCCTTTTACTAAAGTTACGAGGATTGCATATGGGCTCCCAATGGGCAGTGAACTTGAATATGTGGATGAAGTTACACTTGCAAGGGCGTTAGAAGGAAGAACAAAACTAAATTAGACAATGAGAGACAATAATCTAATCAAGAAAGAAAAAATCTTAAGACTTCCCTCTTGGATTAAATTTCCTATTAGTAAAGCTTCAGAATTCGAAAAAATACAAACACTCATCAAAAAATCAAATATTCATACTATTTGTGAAGAAGCAAGATGTCCAAATAGAGCAGAATGTTATGCCTCAGGAACAGCCACCTTCTTACTGGGTGGATCGATATGTTCTCGTTCATGTGCTTTTTGTCAGGTAAATAAAGGTAGACCTAGTTCTATCAATATTGATGAATGTACTCAAGTCGCTGAAGCAGTGAAAGTACTAAATTTGAAATATGTTGTTTTGACATCTGTAGCTAGAGACGATCTCCCTGATCATGGTGCAAATTTATTTATATCTACAATTGATGAGATTAGAAAAATTGATTCAACAATTAAAATTGAAGTTTTAACTCCTGATTTATGGGGTGGAGGCAAAAATCTTGATGAAACAAATAACCTTCAGACTGAGAGATTGAAGATGATTTTAGAAAAAGATCCAATATGCTTTAATCATAATCTTGAAACTGTTGAAAGACTGCAAAAAGAAGTTAGGAGGGGTGCAAATTACAAAAAATCCCTTAGTTTACTAAAAAAGTCAAAGGATATTGCTCCTCATATTCAAACTAAATCAGGCATTATGTTAGGACTTGGGGAAACATTGGATGAAATAAAAAATACAATTTATGATCTTAAAAAAATAGATTGTGATCAAATTACAATTGGCCAATATTTAAGGCCCTCATTCAATCATTTGGCAGTTAAGAAATATTGGGATCCATCAGAGTTTGAATATTTATATCGCTTCTCTAAGGAATTAGGATTCAAAAAAGTATCTTCTGGCCCTTTAGTTAGAAGTAGTTATCACGCGGGTTAACTTTCTTCAATTAAAGAGAGTTTCTTTTCAAGTCTTTTCAATATGGAAATACATTCCCCGTTCATAAGTGTACCTGCACCTCCCCAAACCAATCTTAATAAAAGATCTACTGGGCTAGAACCAACTTCTTTGACAATTTTGAATCCTATTAACTTGAAATATCTTACAAGTTTTTTACTATATCCTTCACTATCAAAAATAGCTAAAAGTCTTACTTTGTTGCTTGATTTTTTTTCAATTGCCCAAGCCATAGTTGTTGCCCATATTAATTCCGAAACAAAAGCAGGAGCTTTACTAAGGATTCTTAATGTATCAAGCTGAATACCTTGTTTATTTAAATAAGTCCAACCTTTCATTTCGGCCCAAATCTTAATTATGTTATCTTTCTGTTCTGCAATCACGATTCTAAAGAAACATAATCCGATAGTTTCTCTAACTTGAATTTTAATTAATAATCCAATGGAACCTGCTAATTTTTCTAATTCTTCAACTTTCATGATTTTGAAAATTAGTCCTTATAGATTTTATGATTTTCCACTTTTGATCTATCGATTTGTTTTTGTCTTTCTTCAAACCTTTTCCTATCATCATCGCTGAATTGGTCTATGCAGAAATGACATTGGATACCCTTTCTATATTCTTTTCTTTCTTGATCTTGAATTGAAATTGGCATTCCACATGCATGACAAATCGAGTAAGAGCCTTTTTCTAAATCTTGATCTAAAGCAACTCTTTTATCAAAAACATAACATTCACCTTCAAATAAGTTTTTTTCTTTTGGTATATCGTCAAGGTATTGAAGGATACCCCCTTGTAGGTGATAAATATTTTTATAACCTTTCTTTTTCAGTAAACTAGTAGCTTTTTCACATCTTATTCCTCCGGTACAAAACATTGCTATATTTGTATTCTGTTTATTTTCTAAATGGGTTTCTAAATGATCATCTACCCACTTGGGGAATTCGCTAAAGTTTCTTGTATTTGGGTTTATAGAGTTCTGAAATGTACCTAAAGAAACCTCATAATGATTTCTAGTATCAATGACTATTGTATTTTGATTTTTAATTAACTTATTCCAATCAGCTGAGTCAATATAGGTCCCATTATTTTCTGCAGGGTTTATTTCAGGGACACCCATGGTAACTATTTCTTTTTTGATTTTTATTTTTAATTTTTTGAAGACTTTCTCTTTTGAAAAGTTTACTTTAATATTCAAATTTCTATTACCTGCATATTTATTAAGTAAATTGATAACAAAATCAATTACATTTTTCTCGGCACAAATAGTTCCATTAATACCCTCACTTGCAAAAATTAACAAACCTGAAAGATCATTTTCATTTTCGATTTCTAATAATTTATTTTTTAGATCAAGAATTAAGTTTTCTTGAAATGGGAAGAAAGAGTAAAGAGAAACTATTTTATAATTTTTGCCTTTCATAAAGAAGATAATGTTTTTTCACAAGTTTCAAAATCTTTGTTAAATGATACTCCAACCTCTTTAAGAAGTTTTCTGTCTGATTGAAAAGATGGATTTGAAGTTGTGAGTAACTCATCTCCATAAAAAATTGAATTTGCCCCACATTGAAAACATAAAATTTGGGCTTCTTTTGAAAGCTTTTCTCGCCCTGCACTTAATCTTATTTTACTTTTAGGCATAAGAATTCTTGCTGTAGCTATCATCCTTATCATTTCAATAGAATCAATTTCTTGATTATCTTCTAAACCAGTACCTTCAATAGCTACTAATGAATTTATAGGAACACTTTCAGGGTGTGGATTCATGTTTGAAAGCACTTCCAAAAGAGATGCTCTATCGCCATTAGTTTCACCCAAGCCTATTATTCCTCCACAACAAACATTTATTCCTGCATTCCTTACTCTTTTGATAGTATCTAGTCTGTCTTGATAAGTTCTAGTCGTAATAATATTTTTATAATGCTCAGGACTAGTATCAAGATTGTGGTTATACGCGGTCAAACCTGCATCAGCCAGTCTGGAAGCTTGTTCTTCTGTAAGCATCCCAGCAGTAACGCATGCTTCCATCCCTAAATCTCTTACACCGCTAACCATCTCTAACATTGCATTAAAAGATTTCCCATCTCTAATTTCTCTCCACGCCCAACCCATACAAAACCTATCTGCACCCTCATTTTTTGCTATTTGAGCTCTTGCTAAAACCTCTTCAACTTGAAATTGTGGATGACTTTTGATTTCGCTAGCACTATAAATTGATTGGCTACAGTACGAACAATTTTCCTCACATCCACCAGTTTTTACGCTGAACAATGATGCTAATTGAATGTCGTATTTGTTAAATTTCCTGTGAACGGTTTGTGATTCCCACATTAAATCAATAAGAGGCATATTAAGTATTTTCAATATCTCCTCTTTATTCCAATCGAACCTAATTTCTTTTAATAACTGATTATTCGAATTAGCCATTTTTATTAGGAAAAATATTGAGAATCTTCAAAAGATTCATTTGGTAATGATTCTATACCGCCGAAACGTCTATTTCTTGATTGGTAATCAATTATTGCTTTAAGAAATTCATGCTCATTGAACTCTGGCCAAAGTACGTCAGATATATAAATTTCTGAATATGCTAATTGCCATAATAAAAAATTACTTATCCTTTTTTCGCCACTAGTTCTTATTAGTAATTCTGGATCCTTAATCCCTCCAGTTAATAGCTCTGAATTAAATAATTCTTCATTAATTTCACTTGGTTTTATTTCCCCAGAAGAAGATTTTAATGCTAGTTCTTTTGCAACTTTTACTATTTCTTGTCTACCTCCGTAATTAACACAAACATTGAATAAAAATTTATTGTTGTTTTTAGTAAGTGATTCTGAACTAGAGATTATTTCTTTTAAATTTTTTGGGAAAGGAGTTAAATCTCCAATAAATTTTATTTTTGTTGATTCTTCATGTATCTCTTTAATTTCGTTTTTTAAAACTTCGCTAAAAAGATTTATAAGAAAATCAACTTCTTTTGTTGGTCTTGTCCAATTCTCAGTTGAAAAAGCATAAACAGTAATTACTTTACAACCTAAATTTTTTGCAGCTTTGAGAATTTTTTTTAATACACTAACGCCCTGTTTATGTCCAAATGATCGGGGTAAACCTTTTCTAGTCGCCCATCTCCCATTGCCGTCCATAATTATTGCTACATGCTTGGGCAATTTTTGCTTATCTATTTTCATTAATAAGTCAGTAATTTTATCGTCTATTACTTTTTCTAAACTCATTAGTTAATCCTTTTTGTTAATAAAAATTTCTGATTTTTCTGACTCTTTTTTATTAATATCACTGATTATATTATCACTCGAGTCTGTCTTTTGAAATGAAACATTTTTAGTTAAAGCTGCTTTATTTGCTCCCATAGAGTTTTGATTCCCAATCAATTTTGCAAGAAGTTCTTGTAACCTGCTGCTGGTAATTGGCCTTTCAAGTTTGCCTTGGTTTGCTAATGATAACGTACCTGTTTCTTCAGAAACAACAATACAAATACATCTGTCAAATCTTTCTGTAATTCCTAATGCTGCTAAATGTCTTGTGCCATATCTACTTATTCCTTGTCTTGAGAGAGGAAGTATTACGCCAGCAGAAATTATTTTATTTCCTTTCACAAGAACTGCTCCATCATGTAAAGGCGTATCTGTAGCAAAAAGATTTATTAATTCCATTAATCTTCTTAACTCTCCTTGCCAAAGGATCGCTAATGAGAGAGAGCAAGCGAGGACTACAGCATCAATTAATTTTGATGTTAGTGGTAAGTATGCATATCTTTGAATAAACCATGCGGATGATACTAAAAACAAATATCCTCTTAGAAGCCATAATGTCCGTTGTTCTTTTACTCTAGAGAATAATAATAGTCCGAAACCAACAGCAAATAAGACATCTAATAAAAGCTTTAAATTTATAATCCCCCAGAAATTCACACTAAAAACAAAATTAATTTAAATGTACCTAATTTTGTTTGATAAAGCGATCAGGTAATACGTCATATTTTAAAAGATCCAATGGGCTTTCTCTTTTTTGAATAATTTCTGCCTCTCCATCTTTAACTAAGAGAGCAGCAGGTCTTGGAATTCTGTTGTAGTTAGAACTCATTGAATTATTATATGCACCAGTACCAAAAACACATATAAGATCTCCCGTTTTACATTCTGCTAGTTCAATTTCTTTAAACAATACATCTCCCGATTCGCAGTGCTTACCAGCAATAGTATATTTATTTTTGGAATTAATATTAAATGGATTACTTACTAAACATGCAGAATAATTTGATTGATATGTAATTGGTCTTGGATTATCACTCATACCACCATCAACAGATAAATATGTTCTGATACCGGGAATTTCTTTAAAAGCCCCAATTTTGTAAATGGTTATACCTGCTGTAGATACAATAGATCTACCAGGTTCGCACATTAATGTGGGAAAATCTAAGTTGTTTTTTTTACAAGCTTCAACAACGGAAGAAGAAATTGTTTTTACCCATTCATCAATTGAAGGGGGATCATCACTTTCTGTATACCTAATACCTAAACCCCCGCCAACATTTAGTTCCTCAATATTATGACCAAATTTTTTGGCGTCTAAGATAACCTTTACCATTATTTCTCCCAGATCCTTATGAGGGTCTAGTTCAAAAATCTGTGAACCAATATGAGCATGTAAACCTTTTAATTTTAGGTGCTTTGTATTGCTGATTCTGTTAAATAGAGTATTTAAATATTCTATTCCGAAACCAAATTTGCTATCAAATGATCCAGTTCTAATATATTCATGTGTATGGCATTCTATCCCAGGAGTAAAGCGAATCATTATTTCTAAATCATGATTAAATGAATTTGAGATCTCATCTAATCTTTCTAAGTCGTAATCATTATCTACAATAACCTTAATATTATTTCTAACTGCGAATTCTAATTCTTTGTCTGATTTGTTGTTACCATGAAAAACAATTTTTTCATTTGGAACCCCACCTTTAATAGCAGTTAATAGTTCTCCTTCTGAAACAGCATCAAGTCCTAAACCTTCCGAGGAAACAAGACTACTCATGAAAATGGAACTATTTGCCTTAGAAGCATATATGGGCAAGGATTTTCCTGGGTAATATTTTTCTAATGCTTTTTTGTACGCTTTACAAGAATTTCTTAAAGTGATTTCATCCAAAATATAAAGAGGAGAATCATATTTTTTAACTAGTTCTTCAATAGAACATCCACCAACTGACAATTTCCCATCTCTTTCAATGGATGTGGTAATAGGCACAATATTTCTGTTAGGACTTTCCAAGTCAATTTTTTGTTTTAAAAAAGATTGTTTTTCTTCCATGGGAGAACTTTTAATAAAGCTTTGCCAAAACTGTCATATTTTATAATGACTTTAGATTTGAACTTTCTAGATATAAATACATAATAAATGATATCTATTAAACAAATAAATAAGAAAGATATTGATTTATGTTATGAATTAGATTCAAATACGATTTCTCTATGGAGTAAAGAACAATGGGCTAACGAATTCAAAAAAGATGGTACAAAAATCTTTGGATTATTAATTAAAAATTTAGTCATTGGTATATGTGTTTTTCAAGTTGTTCTTGATGAAGCTCAAATAAATTATTTTGTTGTAAATAAGAAATTTAGAAAAAAGGGATTTGGATCTTATCTTATGAGCTATTTAATAAAAAAATGTGAAAAATTAAATTTAAAGAAATTACTATTAGAGGTTTCTCAGAGCAATGTTACTGCTGAAAGATTTTATAGTCGCTTTGATTTTTCTACTGTAGGAATAAGAAAAAATTATTATAAAGATGGTTCACATGCTCTTTTAAAAGAAAAAAAATTAACAACAAAATAATGTAAAAATTTAAATGTTCGGATAACCAGAATCCTTGAAATTACTATAATTTCTTGCTATATCACTAAAAAAGTTCAATTTAATTTGATAAATTATACTTTTGGGTATTCACAAAAGCTCATTCTGAACACAAAATTGACATATTACTGGTAGGTTATTAATAGGAATTTAATCTTCTAATGTTTGAAAGATTTACAGAAAAGGCTATAAAAGTCATTATGCTTGCTCAAGAGGAAGCTAGAAGACTTGGTCATAATTTTGTTGGAACTGAACAAATTCTTTTGGGGTTAATTGGAGAAGGAACTGGTGTCGCAGCGAAAGTACTTAAATCACTTGGAGTTAATTTAAAAGATTCAAGGATAGAGGTGGAAAAGATAATTGGTAGAGGTTCAGGGTTTGTAGCTGTAGAAATACCTTTTACTCCTAGGGCTAAAAGAGTTTTAGAA
>LUMC01000017.1_pt1 | contig 29370 bp, 46 predicted proteins | sample 729671 | NCBI WGS metagenome assembly LUMC01 (sample SAMN03860273, study PRJNA289734) | marine metagenome | biome: seawater column; feature: ocean; material: water; isolation source: Red Sea water column Station 91 - depth 10m | place: Saudi Arabia: Red Sea | collected 2011-10-15 | depth 10 m | reverse complement strand
CACACGTTATTCGTCCTTCACTAGCGGACCGTAAGGGACATTGTTTATTTGCAGGAACACCCAAAGGCGTTGGTAATTGGAGTTATGATTTATTCAACAATGCCAAATACGAAACTGATTGGGATGGTTGGCAGTTTACTACATTAGAAGGTGGACAAGTTGATGCTGATGAAATACAAACAGCACGTAACACATTAGATCCTGTTATTTTTAGACAAGAGTTTGAAGCAAGTTTTGAAAGTTTTGAAGGTGTAATTTATTATCCATTTAAAAGAGAAACACACGTTAAAAAATACACTTGGCCTATTCCAAGTATTATATACGTGGGCGTGGACTTTAACGTCTCGCCCTGTAGTGCTATTATTTGTGTTAAGCACGGTGATAAACTATGGGCTATTGAAGAAATACTTTTATGGAACGCTGACACACACCAGTTAGCACAAGAGATTAAAAACAGATATCCAACACAACGTGTTATTGCTTTCCCCGATCCAGCGGGACGACAAGCCAAAACGAGTGCTATGGGTAAAACAGATATAAGCATATTAGAAAACGAAGGGTTTGTTACACGCTATAAAAGACGTGCTATACCCGTAAGAGACAGAATTAATGCTGTTAACAGTCTATTACAGAATGCTAACGGCGACATACGTTTTATTGTTGATCCAACTTGTAAGATGACAATAACAGCACTAGAGCGTATGAGTTACAAACAAGGAACTAACATTCCTGACACAAACAACGATTGGAACCATATATCAGATGCTTTTGGTTATTTGATACACTATGAATATCCAATAAAACGAGCATACGAAAGAGCGGAGCCACAACGTTGGGCCGTTGGATTAAGATGAAAGTAAATAATAACAAGGGGACACACTTATGATTTACAATGAAGAGTGGATGCAAAATGCACACCCGTTATACAAACACTACATTAAGAATTGGCGCTATCTAGCGGACAGTTACACAGGTGGGTTTGATTTCAAAATGGGCGAGTATTTACAGCGTTACGTATTAGAAACAAACAGTGAGTATTATGACAGACTTAACAATACTCCATTAGACAATTTATGTAAAAATATTTGTCACACTTATACAAGTTTTATATACAGTCAAACTATAAAACGTGATACAAGAGGATTAAATGACACAGAAGTAAACGCATTCTTAAAAGATGCTGATTTAGAAGGTAGAAGTTTTGAAGCCTTTATGAGAGAAGTTAGCATTTACAGTAGCGTATATGGGCACGTTTGGATTGTTATGGACAAGCCCTCAACACCAGTTTATACACTTGCTGAACAACAAGCACAGGGTATTAGACCTTACGTGGCGATGTTTAGTCCAGAGAACGTTTTAGATTGGAACTATGAAAAACAACCCAACGGTGTTTATGAATTAACAATGTTAAGACTAATTGAAGACAGCGAAGGTAAAGAACAAATACAAAGAGTATACTATAAAGATAGAGTTGACACTGTAATGGTCAACTATGATAACGATGAACTAGAGGTAATAAACAGTGTCCCAAATCCTTTAGGTCGTATCCCGGCTTTTTGTGTTTACAATAATCGTAGTCCAAAACGTGCTATTGGTATTAGTGATATTAATGATATTGCTGATATGCAACGTGCTATTTTTAGTGAATTAAGTGAAGTTGAACAAAACATACGTTTAAGTGTCCACCCGAGTTTGGTAAAAACTCCTGGGACAGAAGCCACAGCGGGCGCAGGCAGTGTTATTAGTGTTCCTGAAGATATGGAGCCAGGCTTAAAGCCCTACTTGTTACAGCCCTCAGGTGAGAGCATAGATGGTATTATCAACAGTATTAAAACTAAAATTAGTGCTGTTGAACGTATGGCACATTTGGAAACAGCAAGAGGCACTAGAACAGCATTAAGTGGTGTAGCGATGCTAGTAGAACAAAAAATCCTTACACAAAAGTTAAGTGAAAAAAGTCAAAACCTAGCACACGCTGAAGAACAACTTTGGGGACTGTTTGGTTTATGGCAGAATACTGTATGGACAGGTTATGTTGAGTATCCAAATACATTTGACCAAAGAGATGCCGCTGTTACACTACAAAACATTCAGATAGCAAAAAACAGTAAACCAATGAATCCAAAATTATTAGAAGCAATTGACAACTTGATTGCTGATACACTAATTGAGGACGAAGATGATAGACGTGCTATATTAGAACAACCCACAAAAGATATGGTTCAACACAGACCAATTACAAGTGGTGTTGATTTAGTAGCACACTTAAAAGAGATGTTAGACAGTGGTTATACTGAACAAGAAATATTAGATTTACATCCAGAAATAATAGCAAAATTCAATGAGCAAAACAATAACACTGAAGAGAATTGAGAAAGACGAAAACAACACGGGCACAGTAAAAGGCTATTGGCGCCCGTGGAAATGTAACTTTGACCACAAGTTGAACAGGCGTGAAATATATGATCCCGCTTATACAAACTTGTGTAAAGAAATACAACAAGTAGAAAGTTTATTGGAAATAGGAAGTGATTTAGGCAGAAGCACAGCGTGGCTTACAGAAGTAGCACGTAACATAGATGTTTATGAAAACACTCAAGATTATATAGGGTTCTGTAAGATACAGTTTAATAACTTTACTAAACACACAAATCATATTTCCAATGTTGTTTGGCACACGACAGACAGCAATACAGCACTAGCAGTGCTTAAAACAGTTAATAAACGCTATGATTGTATAGTTTTAGCAACTGAATATGTCACTGATTGTGTTGAAACGTGTAAAACCTTACTTAATCCCGGAGGTTTGCTATGTGTTCACGATACAAGAAGACTGTATCATAACGTAGATTTATCCGAGATGATTGATAGCGATAAAGACCTAGTGTCACAAAACGGCGTGAAAAAAACCTTTACTGTTATCAAGTATAAATAACAATAGTAGGAGATACTAATGACTGAAGAAGTAAATCAGGTTGAGGCGACTGAAGCCGCTACAAATGTAGAAAATCAGGATGAGATTGAAACTAAAACTTTCAATCAAGAGCAACTAGATAAAATAGTTGAAGAACGTCTTCTAAAACAGCGAAGAGCGTTTGAGAAAAAATATGCTGGTTTTGAACCGGAAAGGTTCAAAGAACTTGTTGAGGCTGAAGAAAGTCGCCAACAAGAGGAGGCTAAAAAACGAGGAGAGTTTGAGCAGGTGCTTAAAACTACCGTAAGCAAACATAAGGACGAAGTTACAAAACTTCGTAATGAATTACAACACATCAAAGTTGATGGTGCTGTAATTAACAGTGCAAGTTTACATAAAGCCATTAATCCGGAACAAGTTAGTCAATTACTTAAAAACCAAGTTCGTTTAGGCGAAGATGGTAGCGTTGAAGTTATTGACCCACAGACTGGTTCTGTAAGATATAATGATAATGGTGAAGGACTCGGAATAGACGAATTGGTAAGTGGTTTCTTACAAAGCAACCCACACTTCGTAGCCGCGACTCCCGCAGGCACAGATGTTAAAGGTAATTTAGCATCAACAAAACAGGCAGACTTTGATCCATTAAAATTGGATATGAATAAACCTGAACACAGACAAAAATATGCAGAATATAAAAAGGCACAACGTGCTTAATGTTCTGTAATTATATGAGAGGAGACAGCAATGGCTGACGTATATAATACATCTTCGGTGAACTCAGAATTGTTTGTAAATTTGCTAGCGGATGCTAGATTTGCAGCGGCAGAGAGTTCAATCGCAAGACAAATTACTACTGTATTTCCAGTAGCGAATAATCAAGGTAAAGTTGTTCAAGTTCCACTTTGGGCAGGTGCTACAGCAGTTCAAAAAACTGAAGGCACAGCACTAGAGGCTTTAGGAACTAACACAACTTCAGCAACAATTACTATGGAAGAATACGCTGTATATCACAGTGTTTCTGATATGCTACGTGACAGCGCCGCAGGCGATGTTATGGCTAACTTGGGCACAGTCTCAGGTAACGCTTTAGGTGAAAAAATGGACAGCACAGTATTTGCTACATTTGATTCATTCACAGGCGGAACTTTAGGTGCTGAAGGCACAGAGTTAACTGAAGACCTTATCCTTAAGGCAGCGGCTACACTTCGTGCTAACAAATTAACAGGCCCATTTTACGCAGTGGTAGATCCAAGAGCGGCTTATAACTTGAAAGCAAGATTAGGTGGCTTTGGTCAATCAACTACTTCGTTCTCACAAGCATCAAGCAACGTGGGTATGAATGTTCAAGAAAACTTCTTTATCGGATCAATCAGCGGAGTTCAAATATTTGAAAGTTCGCTTGTTGACAGTGACACAACTGAATTAGCAACTTGTGGTGTATTTGCTCCAAGTGCAATTGGTGTTGCAGTAAGAGGTGATGTTGAGATGGAAACACAGCGTGATGCTAAAAACTCAGCAACGGACATGGTTATGCGAATGACTATGGGAGCATCAGCAATTCAACCAACACACGGTGTTAAACTATTAGTTGAAAGAAACATTGACTAATAACAGTTAAATTCATAGTGTGGGACTAGAGCCCACACTATAATTGCTTGGAGGTATGCTATATGGCGTTTTTTACAATTAGTGATATTAAGGATTATGTGCCTGATGTGGACACTTATGGAATCCAAAACTTTGACGATGACATTGGTCGCTCGGAAACAGACATCTTTAGACTGTTAAGAATACGTTGGTGGCCTGAAGTTAGTGCTAAAATTTATGATGTAACTATTGCTGGTGGCGGTGGCTACAATACAGAAATGGACACTAACAAATTAGACACATCACAACTAAAGCGTAGCGGTGTATATCACTGTTTGGCTTATTACATACTACCAAAGTTAAGCAAATTTGAAGTGGACGGCGATAGGTTCAAAGAAATGGCGGACTATTATAAAGCAAGGTTTGATGAGGAGTTTGATTTATCCTCAAGAGAACTTTATTATGATTGGGACAGCGACAGTGTATTTGAAGCAAATGAGCGTGTTCACAGAGAACGTTTAAAGTTGGTTAGATAATGAGTAAGCGTAATGACATTGTAGAAAATATTGTTACTGTTTTATCAGATGCTGATGATCCACGTTTTGTATTTGTTTCAAGGGCACCAATTGACCCACAACAATTAGCAAACACACAATTTCCGTGTGCTTATGCTGAAGCGTTGGACGAAACACGTCAAGACGAAAGTCAAACAGCACTGTCAGGACAACTACGAAGTGCTACACTCCAAGTTCAGGTTGTTTGTTTCGCTAAAACAAGTCCGGAGATGATGGATATTGAACGTAATAACATTATTGAAAGAGTTGAAGAAGCGTTGGATGCAGATAGAACACGAGGATCAAATGCTAGTAATACACAATTGATTAACGTGGCTGTTGAAAATGATGTTGAAACAACCATTGGTAAAATAACACTATCGTTTGAAGTGTTTTATACTTACAGAACAGGAGTAGCATAATGGGTATAATAGTTGACGCTGAAAAGTGGAAAAAAATAAAACGAGAACAACAGGCTACGGCTAACAAAGTAAAAAGTAAGCCAAAGGCTGTTGAAAAACAAGAGCCGGAACTAAAAGCAGACCTAAAGGCTGTTTATAGTAATGAACTTGAAACTAACAATGAGGAGAAAGAATAATGACAACTTACGTAGGAAGCGCAGGCGTTCTTAAAATTGATAATAGCGCAGGCACACTAACGAGTGTTGCTGAAGTTAAAAACTTTACTTTTGACCATACTGTTGATGCACTAGATGATACTACTATGGGATCATCTGTTGTAAACAGAAGTTACAAAAAAGGTTTAGAAACAGCAACAGGGACTGCTGAAGTAGTTTATGATGCTCAAGAACTTGCAGGACATTCAAATACAATTGAAAGTTTAGCACTTGCTGATGATGATGTAACTTTTGAGTTATATCCAACAGGTGATTCAAGCGGTAGAGCAAAAATTACTTTTGAAGGACTAGTAACTGGTCACAGTATTTCATCAACAGTTGATGATTTAGTGACTGCTACTATTACTTTCCAAGCAGTTGATACAGTCGCATACGCTTCTGTATAATTGGATACAAAATGTTACAACTTCGTGCTAGTGATCCTAAAAAGACAATAGAAGAACTCAATGACAACATTGACAAATATATTGTTAACTTTCAAGGTGTTTTAAAAACTGATTTAGTTAGACAAACACCAAGAAGATCAGGAAGAGCGGCACGAGGTTGGAAGCAGGACAAAAACTCTGTTAGCAATGATGTTCCATATATTGGTAGGCTAGACAGAGGTTATTCAAATCAAAAACCACGTGGCTTTACAAAACAAAGCATACGTAAAACAATTAGAAAAACATCAAGGAGTATAAGATGACCGAAAGTGCAATTGAAAAAGCAAGGAAACACTTTGCTGACAAACTCACAGGCGAACTACAAAAGATACACGTTGCTGAATGGGATATGGACGTATATTATAAAACTATCAATAGTTTTGCTATTGAAAGTAAAATTATTGAACTAACCCAAAAGGGCAAAATCACAGAAGCATTAATTGAAACACTTATCCAAAAAGCATTGGATAAAAACGGTAAACCGTTGTTTACAAAATATGACAAAACAACATTTATAAATGAAGTTGATCCAACTGTTATTACAAGAGTAGTAACACAAATCAACGCTACTGATGTTGTGGATTTTGAGGCTGTATCAAAAAACTAAAAGAGGATAGGGATTTACAACTTATTATGCGTATAGCAAAAGAACTACACAAAAGCATAGAAGAAGTAATGGCCCTCTCTGTCCTAGAAGTTAACTTATGGGCCGCTTATTTTGTAATGGAACAGGAGGCCGTCAAAAATGCCCACACAAACAATAGACATCGTCGCAAGAAATAAAGCGGCGGCTAGTTTAAAACAGGTTAATACACAACTCAACACTATTTCACGTAGTGCTAACAGCATTAATGATGGATTCAATAGGTTACGTAATTTAGCATTAGGTGTGGCTGCAGCAGTTGGTGGTATCAAATTTGCTAAAGGCTTTTTGGATACAGCAGTAACATTTGAGCAGTTAGGTATACAGTTAAAGTTTATTACAGGATCAGCGAAAGAAGGTGCTAAAGCACTAGACATTGTTGCTGAAGCGGCAGGTAACAGTGCTTTCCAACTTGAGGATATGGCGAGAGCGGCGCCATTGCTACTAACTGTAGCGGACTCAACAGACGAATTAAATCAACTACTACAAATTACAGGTGATATTGCTACAGCATCAGGACTAGACTTTGTTACAGCGGCAGAACAAATTCAAAGATCGTTTAGTGGTGGTATTGCTAGTGCTGACTTGTTTAGAGAACGAGGTGTTAAAGCACTATTAGGATTTGAAGAAGGCGTAAGATACAACGCTGAACAAACAAAAGAAATTATTACAAAAGGTTTTGAAGACGGCACATTTACTATTGTAGGTGCTTCAAAGGAAATGTCAGAAACATTTACAGGTCAAGTATCGATGATACAAGACAAATTCTTACAATTCCAAAAACAAGTGATGGACACAGCACCATTTGATTTTTTAAAAGCACTTGTTAAAAATGTAAATGAAGCATTAACAAATAGATTTGGGGATATTGAAACAGCGGCAGCGGCGATAGGTGATGGTATTGTCCATGCGGCTAAAACAGCAATGATTGGAACAGCACAGATTATAGATGCTGTTACTCCAATATTCAATTTTGTTGCTGATGGTGTAGGTAATCTTATTGATATGTTTAATGGACTAGATCCAGTTATTAAAAGTGTAGGCTTAATTGGATTTATGTTAATGGGTATCAAAGGTAAACTGTTGCTTGTTACTATATCAGCATTTTTTGATGATGTAAAACGTGAAGTAAACAAAGCAATGATAGGACTTACTGACATAATGATTGGCAGTAAAAGTTTTATTGCTAACCAGGCAGAAAAACTAGGAATAGAGTCTTATGCTGAATACTTACGTGAAAATATTGCTGAACTAGAAAAAGAAAAAGCAGGATTCCAAGATGCTTTAAGACCAGAAGAGTTTGCTGTTGATGATGAAAACCTAGGTGGATTTACAAGAGGGTTAAGTCAATTTAGTCCAGATGAAATTGCTAAAATGGGCACAGCAGAAAAAGCCATAAGAGCGTTTTTAGATAACGTTGATAAAGATATGGCTGAATATTTGAAAAAACGTAGAGAAGAAGTTGAGGATCCATCGACACCTAAAGCGCCTGAACAAGCAGGTATGGGTGATGAAGATATTGGTAAGTTAAAGAAAAACATAAGCGAATACGAAAAAGCATTTAACAGTCGTGTAAAAAGCACAATGGAAGCGTTAATGACTGAACGTGAACAAGAAGAACGTATGCACGACCAACGTATTAGAGACTTAAAAAGATTTATAAGCATAAACACAGAATTACGTGCTCAAGGTAACGAAATGATTGAACGTGAACACGAACGTCACGCTCAAGCAATGAAACGTATAGAGCAACAAAACTTTACAAAACAATTTGACATATTCCAAAAAGGTGAATATGCTAAACTTGACTTTAGTGAGTTTAGTAACGAACAACTAGTTGACTTTACTAAAAAAGCAGGTTTAGATACATTAAACGCTTTAAGCACACAAAACAAGAAAGCATTCCAATTAATGAAGGCTTACAACTTGGCTGTTGCTATACAGAATACAGCACTTGGTGTTTCAAACGCTTTAGGACGTATTCCGTTTCCGTTTAACTTGGCAGTAGCAGGTATAATTGGTGCCGCTGGTGCTGTTCAGATAGCGGCTATTAGTAACAGTAGATATCAAGGTAGACGATTTGGTGGACCTGTTAGTGCTAGTGACAGTTACATAGTAGGAGAAAACGGTCCGGAACTGTTTACACCAGGAGCAACAGGTAGAATAACAGCGAATGATGCATTTGGAGACAGTAGACCTGTTAATGTAAACTTTAACATTGATGCAACAGATGCTAGAAGTGTTGATGAATTAATTGTTCAACGTAGGGCTATGATTACTAATATGGTAAGACAAGCAATACAAGAAAAAGGTAACAGACCAAACTTTTAAGGAGTAACAATGAGCGGAACATTCCCCAGTAACAAAGTAAGAGCGTTAAATTTTAAAAACAATCATCCAAATATTGTTACTACTAGTTTAAGCGGTAGAAGACAAGTAAAAAGTCAAGGACAACAGTTTTTTAGTTTTACAATACAAACGCCAATTTTAAGCATAGCAGATTACAATGAAGTAATGGGCTTTTTAGCAAGTCAACGTGGACAGTTTGACCAATTTAGTGTTAATCTTCCACACTTGTCAGATCCAGCAGGTAGTATTACAAGTAATACACTAGCAGTAAATGAACCAAGCGGTGCTGATGCAGGTGCTACTAGCATAGCAGTTGATGGTGGTGTAGCAAGTGCTACAGGGTATATGAAAAAAGGTGACTTTATACGTTTTATAAGCACAGGCACAACAGCAAACAATACTAAAGTATATGTGCTTACAGCGGATTTAGATTTAGACGGCACAGGAGCAGGAACACTTAACATAGAACCAGGTTTGATAGATAGTGTAAATAACGATAGCACAGTTGAAACTAACAATGTAACGTTTACAGTATATCAAACAGGAGCAACACAAGAATACGATGTTGGTGTTGAAGGGTTTGCTCAAGTTGAAATAGATGTAGCGGAGAGTATAGGGAGTGTAACATAATGGCACTTGTAACAGCAAGTAGGGGACTAGGTAACACAATAACTGATGAACTTGCTAAAGAACAAATTACATATATTGATTTGTTAGAGTTACATTTTAGCCCTGTTATACTACTAACAAACGCTCAATACAATATTACACTTACTACTGACACTACTACAAGTGGTTTATTTTTATCCAATGGTAAGTTTTTAAGTTACGAATTAATTAAAGAAACAAACGAAGCAAAAGTAAATGAAATCAACATAGTTTGTGATGCAGCCAGCACTACACTTACAGATAAATTTTTAAACAATGACTATGTTGAACGAAGAGTATTAATATATAGACAATTTATAAACACTACAACTAGAAGCACACTAGGTAGCCCTGTTATGTTGTTTGATGGTGAGATTAAGGGCTTCACTATAAACGAGGCCCAGGATCAATCAACTATAAATATTAAAAGTGCTAGTGTATTTTACAACTTTGAAGATTACAACGGTCGTAGGACTACACAAGGCAGTCAGCAAAGTGTATTCCCAGGTGACAAGGGTATGAACTTTGCACAACACACAACAAGCGATATAAAGTGGGGAAGACCAGATGCTAATTAGACCAAAATTAGAACACATAAGACAACTTGTAAAATTAGGCGAACAAAACGTAGCGGAAAGCAAACACAAAGACACTTATCCATACGACGAACATTTTGCACACAATTATTTTAAACAACTTATTGAGAATGAACACGTGTATATTAGAGCAATAAGTCTGGACGACACAATACACGGATACATCATAGGAGCACCATTTCATCATCCGTGGAATGCTACGCTTTGGTTAGGGGTGAACATAATTTATGTTGACCAATGTTGTAGAGGGACAAAATGGGCTGGTGCTCTTATTGATGACGCTAAAGAATATGCAAAACAAAAAGGCTTTAAAGAAGTAGTTATGGGCGACAATGCTTTTGATCCTGATAGGACAGCAGTGTTGTTCAAACGTAAAGGCTTTACATTAATAGGAAACCAATATGGTTACGAAATTACTTAAGGTATTAGGCCTTACAACACTTTTTAGTTTATTAACTACCAGCAGTGCTTGGGCTGGTGGATTTATTATTCCATTGTTAGTGGGGGGAGCAACTGCAGCGGCAGTTGTTACGGCAGGTGTTGCTGTAGCAGGACTAACTGTTTTAGCAACGGCAGTGTTAGCAGGTGTGGCTGCTGCCGCTGTCACACACGTTGCAATGGAGGCGATGACACCATCGTTTGATATTCCTGATTACAGTTCAAACGCGGCTAGTGGCGCTACACAAGTAAACACGGGTATACTGTTAAACAAAACAGGCACTAACAATCCAATACCCGTAGTATATGGTTATAGAAAAATAGGAGGATCACGTGTTTACGTTCAAACTACCGGTGATTACAACCAACATTTATACGTGGTTATGGCCTTTTGTGAAGGTGAAATTGGACAGTTTGACTACTTGTTTTTGGATGATAACATAGTAGCAACACCCTTAACAATTAAGCAAAATGAAGATGGTGGTATTCACGATGTTGCTTACAGTAAAGACAGCAGACTACGTTATCAACTACAAACAGGCACATCAACACAAAGTCCGCCAAGTTGGTTTACAAGTGCTAATCCTGATTGGTCAAGCAGTCATAGATTAAAAGGACTAGCAATAGGATATTTTAAATTTACTTGGATTAGACCTGATGTAAATGCTAGTGGCGAAGACCAACAAGAAGTAGTTGATGCTAATCCTTACACAGGTATTCCAAAAATACAAGTAATTGTTCAAGGTAAGAAAACACCAAGAGCAACTGACTATGTTGATGGTAACACTACAGAATATGATGGTATGACAAAGCATTATACACGTAATCCAGCAGACCATTTGCTAGACTACTTAATGAATCCAACTTATGGACGTAGCCTTACAGCAAATAGAATTGGCTTTAGCAGTTTTAACACAGCGGCTACAAAGTATAATACAAGTGTAACATACAGCACAGGCGAAAGCGGAAAATACTTACAAAACGATGCTGTTATACACACAGACAGAACAATGTTAGAAAACGTTCAAACGTTTTTACAAAATATGAGAAGTGGTATGCCTTATGTTCAAGGTAAGTTTCAATTGAAACTGTTAGATACAGGACACGCTAGTGATCCAACTAACACAACACCAGTTATTACTTTTGCTGTAACAGAAGACCATATTGTAGGCAGTATTGTTATTGAGGGTAAAGGACACAGAGACCAATACAATCAAATAAGAGCAGTATTTCCAAATCCAAACAATAATTGGGAAGTTGATGAAGTAGTATATCCAGCAGTAGGATCAGCAACTGATACAACACTGTTAGCAGAGGACAACAATAAAAGATTTATGAAAGAAATTAGTTTAGAACATATAACTGAAAAGAACCAAGCAGTTGATGTTGCTAAAGTAGTTTTAGAACGTAGTCGTAAAAAGAAAATTATTAGTTTTACAACAACAGCAGAATTACACGAAGCACAAGTAGGTGATATTATTACTGTTACATACGACAGTTTAGGATTAAGTGCTAAACAGTTTAGAATTACAAGTCATCAACTTACAGCGGACTACACAGTTAACATTGTTGCTGAAGAACACGATGCTACAAAATACAACTTTACAAACGTTGACGTATTTGTTCCAAGACCAACGCCAATTAGCGTAACAGGATCAAACAACAGACCAAACAGTTGGGTAGCAAACAGCACAGGATCTAAATTTGTATTGTTTGGGAAACCAGCAGTTGGATTTGGTGTAGTTGCTCCAAGCATTGTTTCGCCAAACAGTCCAGTTGTAAATGTTGGATCAATTACAAGTTTAACACACGAAAGAAGTTTTGGTGGACCAAACTACGACCAATACAACAGTTTTGCTACTGTTGTAAGTCACAATGGCGTAAACATTAACAATATCAAATACTGTTATATAGAAGCAGTTGGCAGTGGCAGTAGCACTACTATCCCACAAGACAGTGACTTTTTAAACAATACAAATGCATTGATGGGACGTTTACGTTTAACAAAATTATCAACAGGCACATTTGAAACTAGTTTTAGAACAACTATTGATAGGCTAGCGCCAACAGGTGATAAGCCGTTTATATTTGTAAGAATGATACACGAAGCATTTGACGGAACAAGACTTATTAGTTTCCCTAAAAGCGTAGCAAACCCACAACCAAGCACACAAAAAGGACACAGTGTCCCATAGGAGTAAACAATGGCTATTGTAACATACGACGGAACAAATTACGATTTAACAGATGGTTTACTTACCAATGCTAACGAATTTACATTTCAAGACTTGGCTGACAACAGTGTTGATTGGGCAGGGTGGACAAGTTGGGACGGGTTTGGATTACCCACAGATATAACACCTAGCACAACACTTACATTCAACACAGATGAAGTTGATTTAGGCAGTGTTAAAACTGTTATTCCGTCAACTATAGTTGATACTAATACAGACACAGCACACACTGTAACATACTTAAAAAGCAATGATGATGTTAGTTACAGCGAAGTAAGTGCAGGGGCCATTACAGCACGTTATATTAAGACTAAAGTGGTGGTTACAAACACTACATCTAGACCGGGGTTTACTAACTTAACTTCAAACTTTACTGATGATGAGATTAGCGAAACAATAGTTGATGTAGCAGTAATACACGATACACAAGACGAATTTGAAGTGCCAATTACAAAAACATACAGCACAATTACAGGTGTTGTAATGATGGAGTGCACAGGCACAAGAGCAGTAGTATTAGAAGATACTACAGCAACAGCACCAAAAATTAGCATACGTGATTTAGATACATTTGGTAAAGTAACATCTGATACAACAGTGTCAATTAAAGTATTTGGTTTACCAGCAATACAAACACTTTCAAACGGTGACATAACGAGAGCATAAATACTATTATGAAACGTAGAAAAGCAGTAAAAGACAAAAAGACAGGACTTCCAAAAAGGTATTTGAGCGGAACAAAAGGCTCAACACGAACAGAATTAGCAAGTATTATTAAACGTATAAGCAAATTATACAAAGCAGGTAAACGTGTTCCACAAACACTGATTAACAGGAGAGTATCACTTGGCAAAAAGAAAAAGTAAACCATTAAGTGCTCGTGAAAGAACAGCATTACAAAACAAAGCAAAAAAGAGCAAACTGTTTAACCTACGTGATTTAACAGCAGTATATCGTAGAGGTAAGGGTGCTTTTTTAAGTGCTGGTAGTAGACCAGGACAAACAATGCAAAGTTGGGCTATGGCACGTGTAAACAGTTTATTACGTGGCTCTCGTAAACACGATACAGACATTAGAGCAAGAGCAAGAAAGCGTAAAAAATAATGGCCAAGTATAGAGGTAAAACAGTTTCGTTAAACAAACCATTTAGACTGCCAAGCGGTAGTTCAAAAAAGTTTGGTGTATACGTAAAAAATCAAAAGTCAGGTAACGTTAACAAAGTTACATTTGGCGATCCCAATATGAGGATTAGAAAAAGTAACCCAGCACGTCAAAAGTCCTTTATGGCGAGAATGGGTGGTATACTCAAAGAAGTTAAAGGACAAAAGAATTTAAGCGCGGCGTATTGGAGCATTCGTGCTTGGCGTAAAAACTTTAAAGTTTAAGGAGCAACTACTATGGCAAAGAAACCAATGAAAACTAAAAAAAATAAAAAGAATAAAAAGAAAAAAGGGAGTAGAGGCTAATGCCTACGTGGCCATCAAGTAACAAAGCAAGTAATACTACTACTAATAGTGCTGGTGATAGTATCTCTGGTGCTAGAGGTGATATACATAAAACTATTAATAATACAAATGATATTATTGACAGTTTCAATATTCCTGCTTCGCCTACTGATGGCCACATCCTAGTTTACGATACAGATACAGGTGTTTTTGAAAACACAAATACAATTGAAGGCACACCAGGTAATCATACAAATCCTTTACTACATTTAAAAAGTAAAACACAAGGTTATCAAAAAAGTCATATTAAGGCAGAAGACAGCAGTGGTGAAATATGGGATCTATTAGGCAGATACAATCCAAATAATGGACACTATCAATTTTATGTAACATTTGACCCTACTACAGGTGACCATCCTACAGGTGCTTTTGCTGGTGATAAGGCTTATGTATTTCAATACGACAGTCAAGATGATGAAATAAGAACAGACATATTTGGTGCTGGCACAGGGGCTGGACACGTGTATTCAACATTTGGTGATGGCTCAACAGCCTACGTATTCCAAAATATGACTTTCAGAGCCAAAAATATTGAGTTTCAACCTGATGATGGCCCAACAGGTTATTCTTCAAAGAATGGTTTAAAAATTACACAAAACTTTATTGATACACAAGGACTTACAATTAGAGACACCTCAGGTAGTTTAACATTTGATGACAACACTTTTGTTAGTATTAATTCAGGTGGCACAGTAGCATTTACAGTGGAAAATGACAGTGCTACAGCATTAGGTCAAAGAATTACAGTAGGAGAATCAGGCACAGCACACACAAGTGGTAATTCTCTACTAGTTAGAAGAGGCAACGGATCAGGCTTTGAGGAGCAATTTAAAGTTGAAACAGACTCAAGCACAACTAAAGTTACAGCAAGAGGCTTACAACTAACAGGTGCTACTGTTGACAGTGGCACAGGTTTTACACAGTCAAATAGACTACAAATTAACATAAATGGCACGGATTATTATATTCCGTTAGATGCCGTATAAGGAGATAAATTATGGGATGGGCAACAGTAGGTAATGTAGTTACTACAAATTTGGACAATGCCACGGACAGTCCAGCAAGTGCTCGTGCTGATATTAAAGCGGCACTAGACGAATTAAAAAACGTTATTAATGGTAAAGATACTACTAATGGTGTAGCAGGACTAGACAGTGGAGGACTAATTCCAAACACAAGTCTGCCAAACACAATTATTAGTTCAGGGTCAAATAACTTAACACTAGACCCAGGCAGTGACAGAGTAGCAATACAAGATATACTAAATTTAAATCCAAGAACAGTAGCACAAGCAGAAGCAATATCAGGTGCTACAGCAGGTGATGTAATTTACGTTTCAAACGGAGCAGGTGGTTCACCCTGTTTAGCAGTATACACAGGTGATGATGATACAGCAGGTGATCCAATTTGGAAGAGAGTTACATTAGGCGATCCAATTTCAGCGTCGTAAGTTGTAAATAGTTACGCCGAGGAGGCACAGGTCTTATACGCTTGTGGAACAGTGTCACTTTATGTGGCACTGTTCTTTTTTATACTAAATAAATGTGTTAATACACATATTGCTATGATTATTAACACTACTAGAACTGCTAGTAACTTTGACATAAACTTTGTTACTGACATTTTAAGTAATCCTTTATTTTGTAGTAGCGTTAGTTTTGTTGTAGGCTAACGCTACTTTTTTACACAATGGTCTATACTGAAATAAACATTGATAATAAATTTTACTCAATTTACACTTTTTTGTTTGCTATACATTGGCTAAACATTGATTACGATACAGCACTACAGCGTTTAAGCCGTTAACACCCATTTTATTCACTTTTTATATGGTATTTGTAAAGTATGCTAAATACTTGTGTGTTATTAATGACTCCACAACTCCATTTGTAGCACACGGGGAACTGTTAAACGACAACAAGCCTCACAGCGGTTGTTTTGTAAATGGACGTATAATATACTCCGATGTAGATTATAGTTTATTTCTCCTAGAACGTTTGATAGTTAATGCCATTACTAATCATATGATATTAGTTTACAGTTCCCCAACTTATAGTAGTGACGAACATAGAGTTGAAGCGTGTTGAAGACATATTGGCTGTAACAAATTACACGTAAACGAACACTACATATAGTATACACAACCACTACATATAGTGGTTATTTTTTTGGAAAAATATCCAAAAAAAAGGTTGACTTTACATCCAAAAATTTGTTATAGTAAGTAAACAAAATACAAAATAGAGGACAAAAGTATGTTAAAAAACAAATATCAAGTAAAGTTTTACTACGACCAAGAAAGCGACGGAGCAAATGCTTACGTTGTAATCAATGATCAAGATGACATTAGATTACGTTTTGCTTACGACAAGTTTAGCAAAACAGCAAAAATGGACTACTGTAAAAGTAGATTCTGTATAGAAACAAACAGCAAACAGTTTGTAAACGACATTAAATTACACTTGTTTTTAGGTGAACAAACATTAGATTGTATTGTAGAATACAAGGACAATGATGGTGTTTGGGAAGAACGCTTTAGTATTAACTATACAGGTCACGAAGATGGCTTGTTTGCTAAAGGCGGAGCGTATCCAACTACTAACAATGTAAGTGTTAGTGAAATACTCCAAATCAACAGATAATTTCCAATTTTTAGTATGGAATTGGTCCTCTATACTAAATACTACGATGGCAAAACTATTAGATAAAAACAAACCTTATACGTTTAACACAGAAACGTTCAATACTTTGGGCGAATTGAGGGAGTATAACAATGAACTCAAACGCTTTTTGGCCTCCAAAGGTTTGCGTGTCAACGATTTGAGCAATCACAAGCGTATTGACGATTTAATAGTTTTGCTTCGTATGAAACAAGATTTAGGCCACGTTTTTACAAACAAAGACCACGCTATTTGGGGTAGGTTTTGGGATTGGTGCTATAACAAAAATTATGGTATCACAAACAAGGGCTACGAGAAACTAGCGAAACTAACTAATCACAAGAAACAATTTATTCAGGCTCAACAACAGGCTAAACTACAACGACTCCAAAAAATATACAAATTAAGGCTCCAACAGCGAAAGCAAATTGAAAATATTTCCCAGGATATGACGGCTAAAGGGGAAATCGTTAGTGCTACAACTACCGTTTAGGTTTTAGCACATTTAACGGCGCCGAGTGTTGCTTGTTTACAAGTTAAAAGTTATACATAGTCAAGCATCTTTTGTAAAACACTGTAAACGGTCGTGTTCAAGCGTAATGTCCGAGATGACATTAAGGATAACGTTTACACGTAGCGGCTAGTGTAGTATAAGCACTTTATTTTTTTTTGTGCTTGTATTACATTAGCCGTCGTGTGACTCGTTATCCGAGATGTTGTTTCTTTTATTTGTTTAAAAGAAATGCTTACGCAACGAAAGTAGTTTACGAAGTAAACTACTTGAGTATAACAATTAGTGAGTTATACGAACTAATTGTTATTGATATAATGGTAGTAAAATACCATATTTTGTAGTCCTAGGATTACGATTAGGTAAATAACAGTATGAAAAACACAAGTTGGTCAAAATATTATAATTCAATACAGGACGTATGTCCTTTTAGTGGTTTTGCTTTTAGAGATGGACAAATACTACACGTGCCATTTCGTGGTTACAATCACATACTACAAAATGAGCAAATACTAAAGCCATTAGGACTTTGGGCTACAGTATATGAACGTGCTGAAGGAACACCTGACGAAATGAGCGAATGGGTAGAACGACGTAACAGTCAACAGACAAAAATAACTTACTTTTTTAGTCATCCTGAACATTCGCCAAATGGACGTGCTACACATATACCTGTTATAATACAACAGCGTAGGGACGTGTTAGAACGTGCTAGAGCAGGTGATTTTGACATTATTAGGAAAGAGGATTCAACTGATACTACTGTTAACTGTCAAAAACTAGAGAAAAGCAAAATACCATATGGAACCAAAAGGAAGCGTAAATGACCACAGCACTTTGTATAGGTAATGGCGCTAGTTTAAGCGATTGGGAAGACTACATTGTATACAACAAGTTTGATATACGTATAGGCACAAAACTACACATTACACGACCAGAATTTGATTTAGATTATGTAGTAGCCGCGGATTTACCCCCGGTAAAATACATATTAGAACACCATCCTGAATGGCACAACAGATTAGTTACTAGACAGTTGTGGCAGGAAAAATTGTGTTCAGAACAGCCAAATCTCAAACTGATTTGTCCCAAAACATTTACAAAAGGTGATGTAACAGGCACACTTGCTGTAAAGTATGCTATAGAACAGGGAGCAACAAGTATAACAACAGTTGCTTTTGACAGTCTAGCAGGCAGTTGGCGTAAAGACACTGTTTGGGAGTGGAGTTCTACTATTGATCCTCAAATAATGAAGCAACAACAGATAGAACAAAAGCGTAAGCGACTGTTAGACACTTGGCGAGACCAAATCGTAGCAGTTGAAAAACAGAATCCTCACGTTGAGTTTAGACATTTTAACGTGAATAAAAACGAAAAAACACACAAAAAGGAGAACTAGATGTTAGTAATATACAGCAATTCACACTACACAAGCAGAATATCAGGCTATCCTGTAGACGAACTACGTGTATTTGATGTTGAGAAAAGCAGAATATATCCGCTATATTGTGACAGTAGCAATAGAAACTACAGTCGTTGGCGTGATGTTATAGAAGCAGTAAACAGTGGTGCTAAACTGTTGATCAAAGGCAGTGTAAAATACAAGCAAAGAGGACAAGGACGCTTGTGTATCAATGCTGACAGCGATGTAACAGTTAAGGACTTGAAAACACAGTTTACAGCAGAAGATTACGAAGACTTTTTAGATGAACTTAAAACAAGAATAGCGTGTGCTGTAAAATGACTGCTACACGTATAGAACTGTTGAGATTAATGGCTAGAACACGAGATTGGAGCGTTGAAACACACGGCAGATACAACGAAATACGTGTAGTTACTGTAGAAAAACGCTACAAGTATCTAGTATGGATAAATCAAGTGTTGTGTTGGGATATACACAGCAAACAGTATTTGGAGAAACACAATGAAGTTTAATTACACAAAGACAACACAATGGGCTATGCCCGTGCTGGGATTGATGACGGCTTACTATTGGTTTGAAGGCACTGTAACAAGTGCTTGGTGGTGGTTATTGATAGCAGTGTTAGTAAGCGCAGGAAACTACAGTGTCACACAAAGATAACATAGAGTGGCTAACAAGCCTGTCAAATGATGAGAGAGCAAGGATATTACTGCCCTTTATAAAGTTACATATGCACCCAAACAAGCCGTGGAAATGTGATATACGCCAAGCAACACGTGAAGAATATGCTAAAATATTTGCTATTATCTGTAGCGAATTGGAAAAATAACAGTTGACACAACCGAGTGTTGAGTGTATAATAAGCATAACAATAAAGGATTAAACAATGGACTGTTACATTATAAGTTATTTTGGCGACAGTGTAGCAACAAGGCACACAAGACAAGCACTACACTATCAACAGTTGTGCTGTTTGCTTAAAACACCAGGCGTAGAAAACATACACATACTAGCACAAGGCTACACAGACCATACACGTATTACACTAAACAAGGACTATTTGACACTTGATCATCCACGTATACACTATCACTACAGTGAGCAGTGTAGCCCAGCACAAGCACGTAACAAGTTAATTAAAGTATTTGAATCAACTGGTAAAAGTTGGGGTTTGTTTGCTGATAATGATGCTGCCATAGACCCTAGATTCCACGGCGAGAACATTGTAAACGTAATTGAACATAATGAAGCGTGGCTTACACAAAATGTAGATGTGCTAGTGCCAATGAGCCCTCGACATCAACCATTTAACAGTTATATAGAGCAAGAGTATAACAAGGGCAATTTAGCAACACATACACCTATAAGACGTGTAAACTACTGTAAAACTACACTGTTCTTTTTAAAGAATCAACAAGCAGTTAATAAAGAAAACATACTGTTTGATGAGGAGTTAACAGAACTAGAGGACTTTGAATACATAGGCAGAGTATTAAGCAGAGGGGGTGTTATATACCAACTACAAGCAGTAGTAATGAGTGATTTAGGTTTAAATGAACAACACAGCACACTGTTTGAAAACAAAGAAAGAGTAGCACGTTTTGATGAGATTAAACAGCGTATATACAAGCGTTACTTTCCAAGAGGTGTATGGCAAGGCAGTAAAACACAATTTAAATGGGCAACACTAGGCGACAATAAAAACAAGCAAACAGAGTATAAGTTACCACTACAAGGAGTAGAGGGTAGCGTGTTATACACACAAGATAACTTGTTTCACACACTATTTGAAGAAATATAAGCACATTAGACTACTATTATACACAGTGAAGAAGAGCAGTTAGCGAGTGCTGACAACACTGTTTAAATGGTTAGTTTGGTGTGTTTGGTAAAGGAATGTGGAGAATATGGCAGGCCCACCATGCACACTTGCAACAAAAAAGGATCGTGCCATTCCTGACACTACCCTACTTTACATGGTTCAATACCCTCACACCGTATTGCTATCTGCCACAACTCAAAGAGTTCATTTAATAGTCTCAAAGGACATTCCTATGACTCCTTCAACACCGTGTGTAACCAGCGTGAGCAAATGCACTTTACCCTTTGTTGTAGTCCCACGCTGGCTAACGGGACCCGATATGATCCACTACAACAGGGTAACTGTTAAACTTTATTAACTATACTACGGCCCTCGGGACACACATAAAATGGTTCCCTTAACTTGCTGTATTTGTTTTCCGTTACAACAGGCGTATGCTGTTTAAGTAACGCTTCAATTTTGTCAACTTCCATAAAGTTGTTTACTGTATCAATTACAACAACCCTATCTTCAATTACCTCATATGGGCAACCTGCGTTTTTTAATAGTTGTGTAACGTCTGCTACTAGGTCTGAGTTACCTGGTTCAATATCAATATATTCCTGATACTCAACCCTACGTTTAATTGTGCTGTGTCTTTTTGTGTAGTCCATTTAAAGCCTCCTATTGCTTTGTATTATGCTTATACTATAGCACCATAAGGCAGGTTTGTCAACCTTTTTTTTTGGTAAATATGGTGATTTTTTTGGTTGACAAATGTCAAAAACTGTGTTATAATGGGTGTATACAGGGTTGTGTGGCTCCGGTGGTGGGCCTTATAACCTGTCACACGCCGCCAACAAAAAACGCCACCGTAAATTATGTGAACTTTAACAGTATACCCTGTTTACAACAAAAATCAAATATTTCTCGTGCTGACATTGTAGCCCACGTGTCTATTGTGTTTTGACACCATTTATACACGCCTTCATCAACACGACGGTCAAAACTATTGTGCTTAAAAACCGTATTCCGTATGTAATGTAAGTCCACATCTTCAGGATTAGTGTCATACTGTAAATAACCCTGTTCATCCTTACACAATTCCCAAATGTCATTGTATTTTAGGACTAGTTTAGGGTCAACAACAGTGTGTCCTGTATACAGTTGTGTGTGTATACTTTGTGGTTGTGTAAAGTCAACAGCATAACGTTCTCTAGACCCCCAACTGTCATATTCAGTTTCATCGTCGCCCAAACGTGCTAACATACGTTCTAGTTTTGTTGTGTCTGGGTGTTTACGTGTCTCATCTAGTTTAAACACTTCTGGGCCTGGTGTCGTTTGCTTGTAGTCCACACGATGTAAACGGCTTTTGTGCTTGTTTAGCCAACGTCTATACACAATCTCTTCTGTATTTTTAGGTGTAGCAAACAGTGTAGTAAAAGCATCATCTTCAATTGTTTCAAAGTCACTTGTTATTTGTGAGTATAGATATTTTGAGTGTCTAAACCAATACTGTCTGCCATAACGTTTTACAAAATCGCGATAAGCCGTGTCATCTAGAAAGTGTATTGTTGTTTGTGTATGTGTGTAAACACAACACCAACTGGGTTCTATTAGTTCCATAAAAATTTTTTAAACACTACGTGTTTACTCCTATTATGCTTGACTTTGCTCCTTGACGTAGTTCTACCAATCTTTTACGTTGTTTTAAATCCTCATCGTAAGTTGACGGGGGAGCGTGTAATTCGCCTTCACTGTAATATAACAGTGTATCTTCAAGCAACCAAGTAGCAGGATCAGCCTGTTTATCAACAACATAACACAACTTCTCGTATTCACGTCCTTTAGGAACAACATCTGTAGTTTCAATGTATTCTCTATTGTGTCTTACCCAAACGTGTTTAAAAACACAGTTCTCTGCCCATTCATAAAGAGCACCTTCTCCTGGTGTAATCAAATAACCACATACTAAACGTGCTGTAGGATTTGCTTTTACATAGTCAATACTGTTGTATAAACAACGTCCACTTTCGCCTTTACCTGGTTGTTTAACACGGACTATTTTTGTGTCACGACTGCCAATATCACTCCAATTAACACGTTTAGCAAGTTTTTTACAACTACCCATTATGCTATCTCCTCTAGTGTATGTTAACTGGTTTTTTTGACATATTACTATAGATCAATTCAGCACCATCTTGCTTCATTAAAGCATAGGCTCTCTCTAAATGTGCCAAAAATTGCTGTTTAGTTAAGTGACTAGCATCTGTTACCATTGGTGTAGATCTACCTGTATTGTAAGTTGTAATAGTCTGCTTGTCGAAATCTACGTTTACTGTAAGATATCCTGTCTTCATTATGCTGTCTCCTTACTGTATTGTCTATTAGCGGATTCAACATTTGCTAAAATCCTTTTGTTCATAACTTCACGGATATGAGCAAAGTCTTTATCCAAGTCATCATAAGCATAATCATCACAGTTAAAAGAACAAAAGTCTTCTGCCTGGTCAATTAGTGCCAATGTAATCAAGTATGGAAGATTTACTTTGTCACAACCAAAGTCTGGAACTAAACCACCCTGTGGTCCAAGTTTTTGTGTTTCAGCAGTAACATTGTATTCAATGTTGTCTTTAAGAGTTTTGTAAAACTCTCGTTGTGTGTAGTCTTTAGTATAAGTTGTCATTTGTAAGCCTCCTTTATTTTGCTTTTGTTTAACTTATAATAATATAATAACACCTTTAGCATATAAGTCAACCACTTTTTTACCTTTTTTGACATTTTTTTTACACTACATATAGTGGATATAGTAAAAGGCACCACTATATCTAGTAATACGCCAAAAAAACCAAAAAAAGATGGCACCAAAGACACCAAATTTACCAAATATTTTGGTCACCAAACAGTTCTTTTTTGGGTATTTTTGTTGTAGCATAAATAATATTGTTATAACAGTAAATTAATTTACAAGGAGAAACGTGTGGCCACAATTACAACTCGTAGCGGTAAGGGTAGCACCCTCACATATGCAGAATTGGATGGTAATTTTACATCCATCAATACTGAACTAGCAGACAAATTAGAAGCAACGGATGTTACAGCGGGCGACGGTGTTAGTGTTACAACAGACACAGCAGGTGACGTTGTTGTAGCAATTGACAGCACAGCAAACATTACACCAGCAAGTGTTGAAGCACCCGTAGTATTCAAAGCAAAGAATACATCAGGTGGCACAATTTACAAAGGACAAGCATTATACATTACAGGTGTATCAGGCGATGTTCCAACTTGTGATTTAGCAAGAGCAAATTCAAGTTCAACAATGCCAGCATTTGGTTTAGCAACAGCAGACGCTAACAACAATGCTGAAGTATTTGTTACTACATTTGGTAACTTGTCTAGTGTTGACACAACAGACACAAACATTACAGGTGACACACTAGCAGTTGGAGAAACACTTTATGTAAGTGCTTCAGCGGCAGGTAAACTAACAAACACAAAACCATCAGGTGCTACAGACTTAATACAGAATATTGCTAAAGTTGTAAGAGCACACGCTAGTGCAGGTGTGTTAAAAGTAGGCGGAGCAGGCAGAACAAACGACACACCCAACACAATTGATATTCCAGGTAGCATTAGTGCATCAACAGCAAGTTTTACAAACACAACAACAGACGATACAATTTTATTAACAACTACAGAGGACAGTTCAACAGCGGCTCCTGTTCTTACATTTAAAAGAAACAGCGGTTCACCAGCAAACGGTGATTATTTAGGACAACTAAAGTTCAAAGGTGAGAATGATGCTGACCAAGAAGTAGTGTATGCTAAAATTACAGCAAAGATTTCAGATGATACAGATACAACAGAAGATGGCTTAATAGAGTTTGCTAACAGAAAAGCAGGCTCAAACAATATTGGTATGAGGCTAACTTCAACAGAATTAAAAATGTTAAATGGCACAAAGTTGGATATGGGATCACATCAAATTGATGATGCTAGTCAAATACTAGTAAACAATGCTCCAACATTTACGGAATCATCAACACCTATACAGTTAACAGGCACACAGCCAAATGCTGGTGGATACTACACACATACAAGTATTAACACAGGCACAAGTAGAGGTGGTATTGGATACAGGTCAAACACAGCGGCAGGTGGTAGTTCTAAAGTTGATACACATATGTTGTATTTTGATTTAGATGATGACTTTGGATTAAGACCAACAGGTGCTTTCCAAGGTGACCATAATATTTGGTTCCAAGGTAATCATACTAATGACAGAGTTGATATGTTTTTTGATGGTTTCTCCACAGCGGCTATTTCAGCATTTGGACACTTTGGTAATGGTTATGGTTATCAAGATTTAGATTTAGTTGGTGCTAACGTAAGATTAAAAGGTAGCGGAACTACTATTGCTACAGTTAACAGTTCAGCAATGACGTTCAATGCTGGTGAACTTGATTTGAATGGTAACCCTTTAAAGACAGGCGGAGCAAACATTGACCTAGAAGGTGGTTCACTACTGTCAACAGGTGGTAGTGTTGACTTTGCTGACAATACAAGTGTTACAATTACAAGTGCTGGCACAGTAGCATTTACAACAACAAACCTTAGTGCTACAGGTAGTGGTGTTAGAATTGAAGTAGGAACACCAAGCACAGCAAATCACACTAACGGTGATATCTTAATGGTAAGAAGAGCAAGAGGCTCAGGTTACCAAGAACTGTTTAAAATTAATTCAATTGGTGGTGATGCAGGTGAAGGTCAAATTACTATGAACAATATTGACCAAATAACAAACCAAGACACACAATCAACATCAGGCACATATACACTTGAAGAATATATGGAAGTAGTAGTTAACGGTAACCAAAGATATATTCCATTGTATAGTAGAGCATAAGGAGTAAAATATGGCGTGGCCAACAACACAAGCAGGAACAACACATTTGAACGAAGGCAGTGACAATCCGGGCAGTGCTCGTTCAGACATTAAACAAAACGTTGACAATGTAAATGCTATACTAGACTTTTACAGCACATCAGGACCGTATGCTACAGTAGGTAATTACACAAAACAACAATACTTTGGACTAGCAACACTAACAGACGCTAGTAGTATTGCTTGGGATTTAGCGGACAATCAAGTAGCAACTGTTACACTAGGTGGTAACAGAACACTTGCTAATCCAACAAATCAACAAGCAGGTGCTACGTATGTTATTATTGTAAAACAAGATGGCAGTGGTAATAGAACACTTGCTTATGGATCAGATTACAAGTTTCCAGGCGGCACAGCACCAACACTTTCAACAGGCACAAACGATGTTGATTTATTGGTGTTTATTAGTGACGGAACTAATATGTATGGATCAGCACTATTGGATTTTAGTTAATGCCATTTACTAACGCTATGTTACTTGGAGTTTCCACAGCAGGCTTTGATGCTACTATTAAATTTAATGGTAGTTACTTTGTTAGCAGTAGTGGTGGTAACAATAGGTTTGATAGCACAATAAGTGGAACACTAGATATAATTAATGATCCGTTAAATAGAATACAGAACACTTTCCAACACGGTGAATTAAGCAGTTTTGAGTTGGAAGCAAACAGTTCATATGAAGTTACAGTAATACAAAATATGACTTATACAAGTAATGAAACTACAGACAGCGCAGGATTGAGTATGTTTGCTATAACACAAAGTGATGGTGATCCAACACAAAACGTTAACTTTATTGAATATGCTACATTCAGCAATGGTAGTGCTGTAAACTTACAAAAACAAACAATTACTACAGGCAGTTTTGGTAGCGGATTTGCTCCAGGACTTGGCTTTGTAATAAAAAGAGCCGTAGCAGGTAATTCCCTTACTGCTAGTAATGGCTTAACACTAGGGATAACAAAACTTTAATGAGGAGAAGATAATATGTCCATGTCCAATTATTTAGAAAACGAGGTTTTGGACCACGTTTTAGGTAAAGGCACAAGAGACTTTACAAGCCCAACAACATTAGCAGTTGCTCTTTTTACAAGTTTGGATTCAACGGAATCAACTACTGACGAACCAACTTTTACAGAAGTAGCAAACGCCAACAGTTACGCTAGAACGGCAGTTACATTTAGTGCGGCTAGCAACGGTTCAGCAAGTAACAGCGGAGACGTTACATTCGCGGCAGCATCAGGTGGTAACTTTGGAACAGTAACACACATTGGTGTTTACGACAGTGCTACATATGGGGCAGGTAACTTGTTATTTTATGGAGCACTTTCTGTAAGCAAAACTGTTCAAGATGGTGATACATTTGAAATACAAGCAGGTAATTTAACAATTACACTAGACTAATTGTTAGGAGAAGCCATTGGCTATACATCAGGGTGTATTAAGTAGGTATGTTGAGCAAGACTACGTAGCAGAGAGTTACGTAGAGGGCAAACCAATTGCTGTTGCTACAACACTACAAACAACACCAGAAGTTATTTTAGGATCAGGTGTTGTTGTTAGTTCAACTACAGTTACAACAACAGTTACTAGAAAAGTCGTAAATTTAGGACTACAAGCATATACTTGGGACGAGTGTGGTTCAGGTAAATTTGATTGGGACAATTGGCCCATTGGTAACACTTGGGAAAAACAAGGCTTAATTATACGTGCTAATAGTTCACTAACACCAGTTGGCGGCACTAAAAAGGTAGGCGAAATTGACGTCTTTAGTTTAAGTGATGTAACAACAACAGGTAGACAAAGACTACAAGGTAACAGTGCTATTGACGTGTTGTCAACAAAAGAAATAAGTCCAGGTGTAATTAGAGACGGCGTTGGCACAATAACAGGTGAAGCAAGTATTGTAACACTTGGAGGATTTAATTTAAGTGCTCAAGCAACATTAGATGTAACTAGTGTAACACAAATACAAGGTGCTACATTATTAACAGGTGTTGCTCAAATAACTAATGCTGTTGATGTAGGCGTTGATGGTAGTGTAACATACTTTGGTAATTTAAGCATTCCTGTTTCAACAGTAGTTGAAACAACAGGTATACTAAAAGTTGAAGGCTCCGCTACAATTAATTTAGGCACTGTTATTGTAACTATAGGTTCAAGCACACCACTTGCTGATCCTTTTAGAACAAGAGCAGTATTAAGTGAAACAAGAACAATAAACGCACTAAAAGAAACAAGAACAGGCGTAATACAAAGCGAAAGTAGAGTTATTATTGTTCCAAAAGAAACAAGAACGTTTACTGTAAGCAGTGAAACAAGAACTGTTAAAGTTCCGGTTCCACCGTTTGTAAGTGGTAGTATAACAGAAAGGGAAAACGTATGACAACATTAACAGGCTTTCAAGCAGACCGTGATGGTGCTTTTATAGACAAAGATCCTGAAGCAACGTTGGATTATACTATTGATTGGACAAATTGGATGCCCGCTAGTGATACAATTAGCACAAGCAGTTTTGCAATTACTTCACCCGCAGGTGACAGTGATCCAATTACAGTTGACAGCAATAGTAACACAAACTATAAAGCAACAGCAGTGCTCACAGGAGGCACAGCCGGGAACATTTATACTGTAACAAATACTATTGTTACTACGAATAATATTACTGACAGACGCTTTTTTAGAGTTACTGTCAAAGCAAGGAGTTTATAATGGAAACAGCAGACAACATCGTTGACTTTCCAGATATTCAATATTCAAAAGAAGGTCGCGAAGAACGTAATGGTCCAGGTAGACCTAAAGTAGAAATAGATATTGAGCAAGTAGTTAAACTTGCTAAACTTGGTGCTACTAACACAGAGATTGCTGAATTTTTTAATTGTTCAGAAAGTGTTATTAGATCAAGATATAGTGACGTGCTAAAACAAGCAAGGTCACATTTAAAAATGAGACTACGTCAATCAATGATTGACAGTGCTCTTAACAAAAAGAATGTAGTTGCTCAAATTTGGTTAACAAAGAATTTACTTAAATGGAGCGAACAAGGACCACGTGACGAACTTGAGGAAGAAAATAAAATACTTCCGTTTAATGATTAGGAGATTAACTAGTGCCATTAACTAACCCACAACGAGCAGTAGCAGATAGCAAAGCACGTTTCCGTGTTTTAATATCGGGCAGACGTTTCGGGAAAACACATTTAGCGATACGTGAACTATGCCGTTTTGCTAGTTTACCAAATCGTAATGTAATGTATGTGGCGCCCACATACAGAATGGCTAGGCAGATTGCTTGGGAGGCTATCAAGGACAAGTTAACAGGTTTGAATTGGGTTGAAAGTAAAAATGAACACGACCTGAGCATTAAGTTAAGAAATGGATCACGTATTAGTTTAAAGGGTGCTGACGCAGCCGATAGTTTACGTGGATTGGGAAATGATTTTGTGGTAATAGATGAGATAGCAGACGTAAACAAAGACGTTTGGACACACGTTA
>LUMC01000062.1_pt1 | contig 29429 bp, 30 predicted proteins | sample 729671 | NCBI WGS metagenome assembly LUMC01 (sample SAMN03860273, study PRJNA289734) | marine metagenome | biome: seawater column; feature: ocean; material: water; isolation source: Red Sea water column Station 91 - depth 10m | place: Saudi Arabia: Red Sea | collected 2011-10-15 | depth 10 m | reverse complement strand
ATATTCAAAGTAGCTATACTACACCTTGAAGATTTGGAACAAATAAAACATCATCATATTCTTCAGAAATAATTTTATTATTTTGTTTTATATATTTTACAAGTATTTGCTTGTTATTTTTAACAATAGGACAAACAATAATTCCTTCATTTTCAATATGAGAAAAAATTTCATTATTTATTTTTTTTGATGCTGCTGTAAATATTATTCTATCAAAAGGTATTTGTTCAATCCAACCATTATTACCATCATCGTATTTTGAAACAATATTAGTTAATTTTAATTTCTCAAAAATATTATTAGAACCTTCATGTAAATTTTTAATTCTTTCAATCGTGTATACACGCCTTGCCAAGATTGATAATACAGCACACTGATATCCGCTACCAGTGCCTATTTCTAATACCTTGTGGTTACTTTTAACATCAAGTAATTCAGTCATCCTTGCTACAACGTAGGGCTGACTAATTGTTTGATTATTTTCAATTGGTAAAGCTATATTTTCATAAGCTTGATTTCTGTAAGCTTCACTAATAAACTTTTCTCTTGGAATTTTTTCTATTGCAGAGAGAACTTCAGCATTACTAATACCTGACTCTCGTAACTCGAGTATCAATCTTATTTTCCTTACATCAAGCACTAGATAAGAGTATCAGAATTATTGAAATATTTTTTCAAAACTTCTGGAATTTTAATATTTCCATCTTTCATTTGATAATTTTCAAGAATAGCAATTAGTGTTCTTCCTACTGCTAACCCAGATCCATTAAGTGTATGAACAAAAACATTTTTATTTTCTAATTTATATCTAGTATTCATTCTTCTAGCTTGAAAATCACCACAATTTGAACAACTTGATATTTCTCTATATTTATCTTCACCAGGAAGCCATACCTCTATGTCATAGGTTTTATTAGCATTAAAACCCATATCACCTGTACATAAAGTCATTACTCTATAGTGAAGATTTAAGTCTTGAAGAATTCCTTCAGCACAACTTAACATTCTCTCAAGCTCATCTTTTGAGTGCTCTGGTTCCACTAGTGATACTAATTCAACTTTGGTAAATTGATGTTGTCTAAGCATACCTCTCGTATCTTTTCCAGCTGCACCAGCTTCAGATCTAAAACATGGTGTATAAGAAGTAACACGCATAGGTAGCTGATTAATATTTAGTATTTCATTACTATGGAGGGCGGTCAGTGGTATTTCAGCAGTTGGTATCAGCCAGTGGTCATCACCTGCGGTAAACAAGTCTTCTGCAAACTTAGGTAATTGGCCGGTCCCGTATAACGTATCTGCTTTTACTAAATAAGGAACATGCATCTCAATATAACCATTATCATTTGTATGCTTATCTAACATAAAATTTGCTATTGCTCTTTCCAGTTTTGAAAGTTGATTTTTTAATAAAACAAATCTAGATCCTGATAATTTAGATGCGGTTTCAAAATTCATTAAACCTAAATCTTCCCCTAATTCAAAATGTGTTTTAGGCTTAAATTCAAATCCTGGTTTTTCACCCCATTCTCTATACTTTGTATTATCTTCTTCATTACTTCCTATAGGTACAGTCTTATCAGCTATATTTGGAAGTCTTGAGAGGATAGTTTTTAGCTCTTCGTCTTTAATTGTCTCAAGTTCTTTTAAATTATTAATTTTATTTTTAATTTCATCAACTTTGCTCATTTCTGATGAAGCATCTTTATTTTCACTTTTAAGTTTACCAATATTTTTAGAGATAGAGTTTCTTTCTGCTAAAAGGTTCTGAAGAACAGTCTGAGTTTCTCTTTTAACTTTATCTAGTTCTAATATTTTATTTGATATTGGATGCTCACCTCTTTGTTTCATATAATTATCAAACTCTGTTGGATTTTCTCTAATAAAATTAATATTATGCATTACTTATCTTTATTTTTTTGTATTAGTTTTGCAATATAAATTGAAACTTCGTATAAAAATATAATTGGCAGAGCTAAACTTATTTGACTAAATGGATCAGGTGGAGTTAAGAATGCAGCCGATAAAAATGCTAATACAATTGCATATTTTCTAAATTTTTTAAGTGATTCATAAGTAACCATCCCTACTCTCGCCATTAAAGATAAAACAACAGGAAGCTGAAATGCTAAACCAAAAGCAAAAATAAATCGCATCATAAGGGATAAATATTCTCCCATCTTAGCTTCTAATCGAATAGGAACTCCACTAGAGCCAAGGTTTTGATAAGATAGGAAAAAAGACCATGCCAATGGCGCAATAATATAATAAACCATTGATCCACCTGCAAAAAATAAAATTGGTGTCGCAACTAAATAGGGTAAAAAAGCTCTTTTTTCCTTTTTGTATAATCCTGGTGCAATAAATCTCCATATTTGTATTGCAATTAATGGGAATGAAAAAAATAAAGCAAAGAAAAAAGCTATTTTTAATTCTGTAAAAAAAGCTTCTTGTAAAGCTGTATAAATAAAACCTTGACCTTTATCTTTATCAAATAGTTCTACTAGAGGACTAGCTAAAAAGGCAAATAATTCATCTGCAAAGTAAAAACAAACAATGAAGATTAATAAGATATATAAAAAACTCCATAGTAGTCTTTTTCGTAACTCAGTGAGATGCCCTATTAGAGACATTTCTTCAAATTTTTCTTCAGCCATTACAAAAATAATAAATTAATTTTTTTTTGAAAATTCATTCTCGGTCATTTTTACTGTTTCTTGAACTTCTTTAATCTCATTTTCAAAATTTTTTTTGATATTAATGCCGTCTTTTATTTTTTTTACTTCTTTAACTGATTTAGCTAATTCTTTAATTTCTTCCTCTTCAGCAATTTCATTTATAGATGACTTAAATTCAGAAGACATTTTTTTAATATATTTAGTAAAAGATCCAACTTGTTTAATGAATTTTGGAAGATCTTTTGGGCCAATAACAACAACAACTATTATCCCAATTAAGAAAATTTCACTCCAACCAAAAGTAAACATTATATTTACTTTTCTTCGTCGTTTTTATTCTCTAAATTTTTATCTTCTTTTTTTTCTTCGTCTGACATTCCTCTTTTGAATGATTTGATTCCTTTTGCCATATCACCCATAAGTTGAGGTATTTTACCTCTACCGAAAAGAAGTAGAACAATAACGAGTACGATTAATAATTGCCAAATACTAGGTGTCATCCCGCTCTTATACGGAAACTATGAGAAAAAACAAGAAATTATAAGCAAGATAAGGATAGCTTTAGTAAAATATAGAAAAAAAAGGAACACAAAATGGGCACAAAAAAAAGCACAAAACGATACATTTAATATATAAATATTTTGTCCTGATTTAGATACTCTAATTGCTGGGACACAAAACAAAAAGCTAAAGGAGATAAAATGGTAATTTCTTTAAAAAATCTAAAAGTCGCTAAAAAAGACCGCCCAATTTATGGAGGTAAAATTCAAACTTATCCAATACTATTAAGTAATAAAAAAACTGATGATCTTCGTAAGAAAGATAAAAAGAAAATTAAAAAATAGCTGAACTCTTAACAATCTCCGTGGTTAGTGGTAATAATTCAACTATGACTACTTATGTTGTGTGTGACATAGAAGCAGACGGACCTATTCCTGGACCACATTCTATGATAAGCCTTGGTGCTGTAGCCGTTAATAAAGCAGGAAAAAAATTTGGAGAATGTGAAATTAATTTCTTGCCACTAGAAAATGCCAAACCTCACCCCGCTACTATGCATTGGTTTACAACAGAAGCGCCAGAAGCTTTAAAATATACTCAACATCATCAAGTCTCACCCAAAGAAGGAATGAACAAATTTGGTGATTGGCTTCTTACGTTACCAACCCCACGAATTATGGCTGCTCATCCAGCTCCATTAGATTTTATGTGGATCAATTGGTATATTCAAACTTTTCTTGTAGAACGATTAGAAAAAATTCCTTTCTCTATGCCTTTTTTTGATAAGAATGGACAAGCAGCCTTTGATATCAAATCCTATGCTGCTGCTGTGCTGCAAAAAGATTATAAAGACATAGGTAGAGATGATTACTCTCTAGAATTGCATGATAATACAAAACATACGCATAAAGCCATAGATGATGCCAGAGAATATGCAAAATTATTAATTAAACTACTGAATAAAAACAAATAAAACAATCCTAGGTTATCAACTTAAACTGAATATCACCCATAAGTTGAGGTATTTTACCTCTACCGAAAAGAAGTAGAACAATAACGAGTACGATTAATAATTGCCAAATACTAGGTGTCATAAGGGGCTTATACGGAAACTATAGGAAAAAAACAAGAAGTAATAAGTTAACTAAGTATTTTGAATAAAATCATCAATATTATTTTCATCATCCTGTTCTAAATTATCATTACTTTGTAAATTTTCATCATTTTTAGCAAGATCACTTATAGTTGCAATCGCAGCACGTTTATCTAGAAAACCACTTGCCTTTAGTTCCTCTTTATTAGGTAGATCGGATAAACTATTCAATCCAAAATGTTCAACAAACAAATCTGTGGTAGACCATAATGTAGGTTTGCCAGGTATACTTTTCCTACCTGAAGGACGTATCCATCCTATTTCCATTAAATGATCTAGAGAGCCTCTACCCATTTGAACACCTCTAATATTTTCAATTTCTGATCTTGTTATTGGTTGTTGGTAAGCAATTATAGATAATGTTTCAAGTGCTGCTCTTGATAATTTTCTTTTCTGTGTTTTAAAAATAGTTAATTCATCACTGAGATCTTCAGCAGTTCTAAAAGACCATTTGTTGCCGGTTTTTATTAAATTAATACCTCTATTTTTATAAAAATCTTTAATTTCTAGTAATAGCTTACTTATATTATTTGTATCTTTAATTTTTTCTTTTAAATCATTTTCATCAAGTGGCTCTCCTGATGCAAATAATATTGCTTCTAAAATTTTAATATCTTTATTATCCATTTTGATTAAATTTTATATAAATATTACCAAAACTTTCATCTTGTTTTAAATCAATAAAGCCATTTTTTGATAATTCTAAAGAAGCAACAAAGTTAGATGAAATAATTGATTTATTAATTGTCTTATTAGCTTTAATCAAATTTGGAATTACATTTAAAAAATTAGTCCATTCTGTAATATTTCCAAAAATACCTTTTAATCTTTTAACTGCTTGATCAACTGAATAAAGTTCTGAATACTCAATAGTTAATTGTTTTACCTGTTCATTCGATTTAAGTATTTGACTATATGATTTTAGTAAGTCATATAAATTAGAAGTATAATTAATATTATATTTAACTTTGAGACCTTCAGATGACCCACCATAAAATACATCTCTATTAACAAGAGGTCTTGAATATATGATTTTAGAAATATTTTGAAAAGCCTCTAGTCTCTGTAATTGATATTTTAAAGCCTCTTCTAACTCATCGGCTGTATATTCATCTGTTTTTTCTTCTTTTGGTAATAGTAATCTTGATTTCAAATACGTTAGCCATGCTGCCATCACTAAATAATCAGCAGCTATTTCAATATGAATATTTCTATATTGATTTATAAAATTAATATATTGATCAGCTAATTCGGATATAGATATATCAGATAAATCAACCTTCTGTGATCTAGCCAAAACCAACAAAAGGTCTATGGGACCCTCAAAATTGTCTAATAATAGGTTAAATTGACCTTCTTTTATTTCTGTATCTGGAACATTTAACACAATTTTTTATATAAAATTATTGAGATTCTCTCAATATTATTAATTTTGTAAATTAAGTATTATGCAACTCTTAACAATAGTTAATAAATCACAAGCTTCAGAAGCATTATTCTTAGAAATGTAATTTTTATAGGTAATAAAATATTGAGTACCTATTTCAGTTTTTTTATAAAAAACAAAAATATCTTCATGATCTATAATTTCTTTTTTATTTTCTAATAAATTGTTAAAGTATTTATTAATATTTTCAAAATTATCATTGCTATATAATTGAATTGTAAAATCAAGTTCGTCTATATTTTTAAAATCAAAATCTTGAATTTCATTATCTATGTTATTTAAACTTTTCTTGTCTAAATAATCAACAACCTCACCTTCTTTATTAGTAGGAATAACAAAATATTTATCAGTAAATTTAGGAATGACAAAATACTCCCTATTACTAAAATAATAAAAAGAGATAAGATAAAGAATAATAATAAATAGTAATAATAATAAAGAATATTTTAGGATATAATTATTTTTTCTTTTAAAAATAATTCTTTTAATCATTACATTGTTTCAGGTGCACTTATATCAATTATTGAAAATATATCTTTTAAAACAACTCTAAATGACTCCAACCAAAATATTTTTGAAATTGTCTTTTCTGCATTTTTTTCATCTATAAAACGAAGTGATTCATTATCTTTACCTTTATTCCAAATTGAATGGAAATCAGAGGATATTTCTTCTAAGTAATTGATTAGTCTATGTGGTTCATTATAATATGATGATTGATACAACAAATAAGGATAACAAATTAACTTTTTGATTAATTTTACCTCCTCATCAGATAGATTTTGTATTGCAGTAAAATTATAATCATTTTTAATTTTTATACCTAATTCGTTTGCTTTATTAATTACTGATGAAGCTCTAGCGTGTGCATATTGACAGTAAAAAACTTTATTATCTTTATTTTTTTCAACAACAGCATCTAAATCAAAATCAATTGCTGTCTCATTCTTAGTAGAAATCATGTAGTACCTTATAGGATCTTTTCCAACCTTAGAATGAACATTAGCCAATGTCACAAAATTTCCAGATCTTTTTGACATTTTAATTTTTTGTTTATTTTGAATTAGACTTACAATCTGACAAGTTAAAATATTTAAATAAGTTTCATCATCTTTAATAGCCTTAATTAACGAGTTCATTCTTGGAATATAACCAATATGATCAGAACCCCAGATATTGACTAACCTATCAAAATTTCTTTTACATTTATCTAAATGATATGCTGCATCATTTGCAAAATAGGTCCATTCACCATTTGATTTTTTTAATGCTCGATCTTCATTGTCTAGTAATTTAGAGGATCTAAATAATAATTGCTCTCTTGGCTCCCAATCAGAATCATCACCCTTTGGTTTCTCTAAAATACCTTCATATAGTAATTTTTTTTCATCCAAGATTGAAAAAAGTTCGTCAATAATTTTACTTTTTTCTATTTCAGTTTCATGAGTAAATTTATCAAATCTTATGTTTATTAATTCTAAATCTGATTTTATGCTTAAAAGTATATTTTTTAATGCAAAATTTTTAAAATATTGAATAGTTTCTTCTTGCTGAAAGTTTAGCCACTTATCACCATCTTCATTTTTAATTTTTTTGGCAATATCTATTAAGTATTCACCAGGATACTCATCTTCTTCTAACTCAATTTTTTTATCAAATAATTGTAAATATCGTTTCAAAAGAGAGTTTGATAATTTATCAATTTGAGAACCTGCATCGTTAACGTAATACTCTCTAGTAACATCAAAACCTGTTTTAGTATAAAGAGAGCTTAATACATCTCCAAATACAGCACCTCTTATATGAGCTATATGCAATGGTCCAGTTGGATTAGCTGAAACAAATTCAACATTTATTTTTTTACCTGCACCATAATTAATATAATTTAAAAAATTTTTACTATAAATTTCTTTTAAACTTCTTAATACAAATTCATCTTTTAGAAAAAAATTTATAAAACCATTTTTTGAAACCTCAAAATGATCAATAAATTCGATTGATTTAATTCTATCATTTAGTTCTTTTTCAATATTAAAATTTTCATTAATAATTTTTCTTCTAACAATTAAATAAAAGTTCGTTGCCAAATCACCTTGTTTATTATTTGAAGAATAATCGATGCTAATCTGTTTTTTATTGATTGGAGATATAAATTTGTTACTCTCTAAAAAATCTGTAAAATCAAATAAAAAATCTGAAAGGTCTTTTATAAAATTATTCACTAATCTCCTTATACAAATTTAGAGCAAATCTATCCGTCATTCCTGAAATATAATCACAAATTAATCTTTCAATTTCAATATTTTGATTTCTCCAATCTACTGGTAGTTTATTATTATTTTTTACGAAATAAGTAAACAAAGTAGATATAACCTTTTTTGAATACTGTCTCTTATCTGATAAATGACTGTGATTATAAACTTTATCAAATAAGAATTTTTTAATTATGTCACAATTTTTCTTCATTTCATTTGAAAATGAAACAACGAAATTATTTTTTTTACGTATATCATCAATAGAATTGATATTATTTTCAATTAAATTTTTTTTTGTAGTTTCATATATATCATTTATCATATTTGATATTGAGTTTCTTAAAACTTGATATACTAGAAGTTTATTTGGAATATCTTTGTAGTGATCCTTTAAATTAATTATAATTTTTTCAAAAAAACTTAACTCTGCAATATCATCTAATGATATTAAGTTTGCTCTAATAGCATCCTCTACATCGTGATTATTATAAGCGATATCATCAGAAATACTTGCTATCTGTGATTCTAAATAAGGTTGATCAGTTAGATTTAGATTGTGTAATTTTGAATAATTATCTAAGTGATAAGGTAAATGATCACTCAAAATTCCATTATGTTTTATTATTCCCTCTAAGCTCTCCCATGTTAGATTTAATCCATCAAAATCAGGGTGTCTTTTTTCTATAAATGTTAAAACTCTCAAGGTTTGATCATTATGATTAAAACCTCCAAACTTTTTCATTGAATTATCAAGTGCATCTTCACCAATATGACCAAAAGGAGGATGACCTAAATCATGAGCAAGAGCAACTGTTTCACCTAGATCTTCATCTAAATCAAGTAATCTACAAATTGATCTAGATATTTGGGCAACTTCCAAAGAATGAGTTAGTCTAGTCCTAAAATAATCACTCTCACTTTCAATAAAAACTTGGGTTGTCTAGCTCATTATATAATCTTCCATTTGAATTATAGGGATTAGAAGCTAAATGTTTGAACATAAGAAAATTTATATTATAATTGTAAAAAAATAACTAATAACAATATTTAGATAAATGAACAATATAATTGAAGTTACAGAAAGTGCTCAGAATCATATCAACAAGATACTTCTATCTGAAAAATCAAACTATTTCAGAATTACCGTATTAGGTGGTGGTTGTGCTGGATTTCAATATAAATTTGATTTTTCTGATAAACCAAATGATGATGATTTAATCTTTAATTATAAAAATGCTGATGTATTGATAGATAAAACTTCAATTGAATTAATAAAAGGATCGAAAATTGATTATGTTAATGAATTAATTGGATCATCATTTAAAATTTCTAATCCACTAGCATCTTCATCATGTGGGTGTGGTACTTCTTTTTCAATATAAATGAAAATTACTACATGGAATGTAAATTCAGTTAATGCAAGAATAGAACATTTAATAAAATTTATAAAAAAAGATCAATCAGATTTATATTTAATTCAAGAATTAAAATGCACAAATGAAAGTTTTCCTAAAGAGGAATTAGAAAATATTAATTATAAATGTTATGTGAATGGGCAAAAAGCTTGGAATGGGGTAGCCATACTCAGCAAAGAAAGTATTGAAATTTCAAACTTAAAAATTCCTAATTACCAAGATGTAAATTCCAGATTTATTGAAACAGAAATATCCTTAAAAAATATAAAAAATAAAATTAAATTAATAAATATTTATCTTCCAAATGGAAATCCAATTGAAACAGAAAAATTTGATTACAAAATTGATTGGATGATAAATTTTAATAAATATATCAAAGAATTAATTGATAATAATCAACCAATTATTATAGGTGGAGATTTTAATGTAATACCTAATGATGAAGATGTGTATTCACCAGAAAATTTTAAAAATGATGCTTGTGCCCATCCATTAACAAGAGAAAAATTTAGAAATCTTTTGAATTTAGGTTTTGTTGATACAGTTAAATACTTTGTTGATGGAAATACAAACTGGACCTTTTGGGGTTATAGAGGTGGAAATTGGCAAAAAGGCAATGGTCTACGAATTGATCATTTTCTTACTACACCAGAAGTAACTGATTTGATTAAATCAGTTAATGTTAATCGTGAACCAAGAGGATGGGAAAAAGCTTCTGATCACACACCAGTTACGATTGAATTAGTTAATTAATATTAAATATCAGCGTATGTATGTGTTTCGTCTTTTGCTCCTGGTTGAGTAACAGCACCCTCGTAAGCTGGCCCAACAGTTTGAGAATATTTCCATATAGATCCAGAATTATGATTAGTTTTTCTTGGCTTCCAATCTTTTTTTCTCTTTTCTATTTCTTGATCTGAAAGTGTAACGTTGATTTCGCCTTTAACAGCATCGATAATAATCTCATCGCCATCTTTAAGTAAGCCTATCATACCTCCTACAGCTGCTTCTGGTCCTACATGACCAATGCAAAATCCTCTTGTGCCGCCTGAAAACCGTCCGTCTGTAATTAAAGCAACAGTTTCACCTAACCCTTGCCCATATATTGCACCTGTTGTTGAAAGCATTTCACGCATACCAGGTCCTCCTTTAGGACCTTCATATCTAATTATTACTGCATCTCCTGCTTTAATTTCATTTTTTAAAACTGCAGTTAAAGCATCTTCTTCTGAGTCAAAACATTTAGCTTTTCCTTTAAAAGTTAAATTTTTTAAACCTGCTATTTTTGATATACATCCATCTGGAGCAAGATTACCCCACAACCCTACGACTGAACTATTTTCACTAATTGGATTATCACATTTATAAACAACATCTTGATTTGTAGGAAATATTACTTCTTTATGATTTTCAGCTATTGTTTTTCCTGTAACAGTTATGCAGTCTCCGTTTATATAACCACCATCTAATAAAGATTTTATAACAACTGGCACACCTCCTACATCATATAAATCTTTAGCAACATACTTTCCACCAGGTTGCATATCTCCGATATAAGGAGTCGAATTATAAATTTCTACAACATCTCTTAATGTAAATTTTAAACCCGCTTCATTAGCTATCGCAGGAAGATGGAGTGCTGCATTAGTTGAACCTCCAGTAGCTGCAACTACTCTTGCAGCGTTTACTAATGAATCAATAGTTACTATATCCCTTGGTCTTATATTCTTTTCTAATAAATTCATTATAGCTTTACCACTCTTTTCACCATAAGCTTTTCTTTCTTCAGTATTTACTGCTGGAGGCATAGCTGAATTTGTTAGAGCTAAACCAACTGCTTCAGAAATACATGCCATTGTATTTGCTGTAAACTGACCTCCACACGATCCAGCAGATGGGCAAGCAACTTGTTCAATATCTTTTAAATCTTGATCTGAGATAGTTCCAGCAGCATGTTTTCCAACTGCTTCAAAAACATCAATAACAGTAACATCTTTACCCTTGTATTTTCCTGGTAAGATTGAACCCCCATAAATGAATACAGATGGTACATTTAATCTAACCATAGCCATCATTAAACCTGGCAAAGATTTATCACAGCCAGCAAGTCCAACTATTGCATCATAACAGTGACCTCTCACAGATAATTCAATGGAATCTGCAATAACTTCTCTACTAATAAGAGAGGATTTCATTGCCTCATGGCCCATGGCAATTCCATCTGTTACTGTTATAGTTGTAAATTCTCTTGGTGTTCCTCCAGCATCTTTGACACCTGTCTTCACATGTTGCGCTTGATCCTGAAGAGTAATGTTGCAAGGAGCTGATTCATTCCAGGTGCTAACAACACCAACAAATGGTTGATAAATTTCATGTTCTTTCAAACCCATAGCATAATAATAAGATCTATGAGGCGCACTTTTAGGCCCTACACTAACATATCTACTAGGTAGATTAGATTTTCTATTTGAACCCTTATCTTCCATTCTATTTGATAGTATTTATTATTTGATCAATTTTTTCAATAGAAGATTTATAAATATTTGCCTCATTTTTAAATTTATTAATAATTTCTTCTGAAGCTTTATTCATGAAGTTATCATTTTTTAATTTGTCATTAACTTTATTAAATTTTTCTTGCTCAACTTGCTTTTTCTTATTTAATTTTTTTAGTTCTGCTTCTGAGTCAATAATACCATCTAAAGGGATTAAAACTGATAATGATGTTAACACAATTAAAGCTGAATTCTTATTAGGTTGAATTTTATCAAAACTAATATCTTTGGTTTTTAAAAAATTACTTATTTCATTTTTATAGGCAATTAGAAAATTATTAAGTTCTTCATTTTTTGCTTCTATGGAGATATTAATTAATTGTTTATAGGGTATATTTAGTTCTGATCTCAAATTTCTTATAGATGTTATGAATTCAATAAATATTTCGAAGTTTTTTTTAGAATTATTAAAAGAATTATTTGTTGAATAATTTTGAAAAACTTGGTTCATTAAATATGATTTATCGTCAACTAAAGATCTCCATAATTTTTCACTTATAAATGGCATAATGGGATGTATGATCTTTAAAACTTGAATAAATGTCCATCCAGAAACTTTTTTAATTTCATCAGCAAATTTTTCATTTTCAAAATTTTGTTTAATAATTTCAATGTACCAATCACAATAAGTATGCCATACGAAATGATAAATTTTATTGGCTATTTCATGAAACAAATACTTTTTAGTTAATTGATCAAGTTGAGTGTTCAAATCATTCAATTCTTTTATTATCCATTTGTTTGCATCAAAAATAATTGTATCTATTGAAATATCATCTATAAAAATTGAATTATTCAATTGTAAAAATTTTCCAGCATTCCAAATTTTATTTGTGAATGATTTATATCCTTTAACTCTAGCTTCAGATAATTTTACATCTCGTCCAGGATTTAATAGTGCTGTTAGTGTAAATCTTAATGTATCAGCGCCATATTTATCTAATAACTCTAAAGGATCAATTATGTTCCCTTTTGATTTAGACATTTTTTGTCCTTTTTCATCACGTATTAAAGGATGAATATAAATATCTTTAAATGGAGTTTCCTTCATAAAATAAGAACCCATCATCATCATCCGCGCAACCCAAAAAAATATGATATCAAAACCAGTAACCAAAACGTTACCAGGATAAAATTTATCTAATTCATACGTTTTATTTGGCCAATCTAAAGTAGAGAATGTCCATAGAGCAGAAGAAAACCAAGTATCTAGAACGTCTTCATCTTGTCTAAGCTCAACATCCTTTCCATAAAATTCTTTTGCTTGATTTTGTGCCCCTTCTAGAGTTTCACTAACAAAATATTTATTATCAGGACCATACCATGCAGGAATTTGATGTCCCCACCATAACTGTCTTGAAATACACCACGGTTGAATATTTTCCATCCAATTATAAAATGTATTTTCCCATTGTTTGGGAATAAATTTAGAACTATTATCTTTAACAGCTGATATTGGATCAACTGATAATTTTTTTGCATCACAAAACCATTGGTCTGTCAGCCATGGCTCAATAACAACACCTGATCTATCACCATATGGTATGACCATTTGCTGTTTTTCTTCTTTAATTAATAAATTCATTTCATCTAATTTTTTTAAAATTAATTTTCTTGCTTCAAATCGATCTAAATTTTGAAATTCTTCAGGCACATTTGAGTTCAGTTTAGCATTTTCATCAAAAATATTAATAAATTCTAAATCATGTCTCTTTCCTACCTCAAAATCATTAAAGTCATGTGCAGGTGTAATTTTTACAGCTCCAGAACCTTTTTCAGGATCTGCATATTCATCAGCAATGATTGGTATTTTCTTATTTGAAATTGGTAAGTTACAAAATTTGCCAATTAGATTTTTATATTTTTCATCATCTGGATGAACGGCAACTGCAGTATCACCTAACATTGTCTCAGGTCTTGTTGTTGCAACAATGATATGATTATTTTCATCTATAGGATATTTAATATGCCATAAACTTCCTTCAGTATCTCTTTGCTCTACTTCTAGATCAGAAATAGCTGTTAAAAGTTTTGGATCCCAATTCACCAATCTCTTATCTTTATAAATAATTCCATCATTAAATAAATTAACAAAAACTTTCTTAACTGCATTAGAAAGTCCTTCATCCATAGTAAATCTTTCTCTTGACCAATCTGCAGAAGCACCAAGTCTTCTTAATTGATTACTTATCTGACCACCCGACTCTTTTTTCCATTCCCATACTTTTTCAATAAACTTTTCTCTACCTAGAGATCGTCGATCTAGGTTTGACTCACTTAATTTTCTTTCAACCACCATCTGAGTAGCTATTCCTGCATGATCTGTCCCTGCTTGCCACAATACTTCCATACCCTTCATTCTATGGTATCTGATTAATATATCTTGAATTGTGAAGGTTAAAGCATGACCCATATGTAAGCTGCCTGTAACATTAGGTGGTGGCATCATTATAGAATAAGGCTCACCTCCTTTTTTTGGTTTAAAACAATTTGATTGCTCCCATTGTGAATAAAGATTTTTTTCATCTTTTAAAAAATCAAAAAATTTATCAAGCTGCATCGTAACTATTTTGAATCGAAATAATTTTTTAGTAATTTTGGGATTTTCTCATCAAGTATTTTTTCAATTTTATTTTCTACAAGATAGGAGAGTTTTTGGTCTATAATATCATTAATTTCACTATTTATCTCTTCATCTTTTTGAAGTAATTTTATTGTACCATCACTGTTAACCTTTTGATTAAGTATTAAAATATTAGATGAAGAATGTTTATTTGAATCGTTTTTTTCATCTTCAAGTGCTCTTCGTATGACTTCAAGAGATTCATTGATAGAATTTTTTGTATTCATATAGGTATTATAAATGTTTAATTAAATTAATAAAACTCTAATTATAGCTAGGAAGATACTCCTCAAATAATTTAATCAGTGAACCATCTAAAGCTAGTAAATTAAAATAATTAATCAGATAGTTTTTATTTGCATTAAAATATTCAACATTTACGTTTAAAAGATTAGTTTCTGCTTCTATTAGATCAGTGATAGATTTTGTCCCAAGGTTGTATTCCTCTTGAGTACTTTCTAGAAGAGTATTTGCATACTCTATAGTTAATAAAGATGTATTTAAATTTGATTTACTAACTAAATAGTTTTTATAATAGTTTGATACCTCAATATTTAAACTTTCTTTAAGATCCTCTAACTCAATTTCAGTTTGTAAAATTTGAGAATTTATTTTTCTAATGTCTGATTTGTCAATATTTTGCTGAAATATAGGAATTGTTAAAGTTAACCCTATTGTTGCATTGGTATTTTCACTTCCCGCATCTATTCGTGAACCATCCGAATACTCTGTGGAAGCTGTTATATCTAAGGTAGGTCTATTAGAACCTTTTTCTTTTGAGAGATCAAGTTCTTTAATTTTAATATTATTTTGAGCAATTAAAATATTAAAATTATTCTTATAAACTTCAGAAAGTATGTTATCAAAATTCAAATCGTCTTCTATATTTACATAATCTTCTAAATTAATAGCTTCTTTACCAACAATTGATTTAAATGTTTTTAAACTGACTTTGTAGTTTTGTTCGGCTGAAAAAAGATTTGTTTCAGCAATTGAAAAAGCACTCTCAGCATTTTTCAATTCAGTTATGGTTGCTGATCCCAATTCATATTTTAATTTTACTTCTTCTAAAAATCTTGAAACAGAATCAAAATTTTTTTCGGAAGCCTCTAATGATTTTTCATAATTTATTACGGTTAAATAACCTTCTACAGCTGTTAGCGATAAATCTTGAACTGTTTTATAAAAGTTTATAACTGCATTTTCGTAAATAATTTTTGATCTTTCTATTTCTAAATTTTTTTCACCGCCATCATACAAATTTTGAGTAATACTAATTTTATATTTATCTGTAAAAGTCTCTGGTGTTGTTGATACACCAGCTGCTGATGTTGTATCACTATTACTATATGTACCAGAAATTGTGCCAGTAACTGTAGGAAGTTTTTTACCTATAGCTACCTCAATAGTTTCTTTGCTTTCATTCAGTTTTTCAAAAGCAATTTTTACCTTCAAATTATTTGCAATCGTACTTTTTACAGAATCATCAATCGATAGAGCAAATATAGATTTAGAATAAATAAGTAATAACAAAAATATAAATAATCTCATTTAAAATTTAAAATCCTCTTGTTGTTCTTGAATTTGATAACTACTCATTACATCAAATAAATACTCAGATGAATACAAATCTTCATTTCTTATAATTTTATAAGCTTTACCCAAATTATCATATATTTTTTTAATATATATTAACCTTCCTCCATTCATTGATAGTTGCTTTTTTAACTTATCAGTTATTTTAAATATAGGTCCGTCAATAATAATTAAGTTGAATGGAGCTTTATCAGATAATCCATCTAATAAATTATGATTAAATAAACTAATATTAGTATTATCAGTATTGTTAATATTATGTTCTAATAATTTAAATAGTTCTCTATTTTCTTCTACAACATGAAGTTCTTTACATAGTGAGCTAATTAGAGCAGAAAAGTAGCCCGTTAAGCCACCTATATGCAATACCTTATCATTAGGTAAAATTTTCGAATATTTTATAATTTGAGCTAGGTGTAAATTTTTAAGATATCCTCTTTTGTCAGTTATATCTAAATTATTATCTAGGTAACAATTCTTACCTAAGCTGACATCCAAATAATTTTCTTTAGGAGTATTTTCAAATATTTGTAAGATATTTTCTTCATTAATTTTGTTTGGTCTCAACTGATTAACAACCATATTTTTTCTTGCAATTTCAAATGTTTCACTCATTTCTTAAAGGATGCTTTATATAAACCTATTATATAATCAATTATTTAAATTATATTATTAATCTTTAGAATTTTTTTTCATTAATTGACTAGAAATAATATAGTGATAATTGTCATTTTTTTTAGGCTCGGTGGCAGAGTGGTGATGTAGGGGCCTGCAAAGCCTTGCACAGCGGTTCGATTCCGCTCCGAGCCTCCAAATTTTTCTTGTTTTTTAATTTTTTTTTATTATCAACAAAATTGTGTTCCTCGGTAGCTCAGTGGTAGAGCAATCGGCTGTTAACCGATCGGTCGCTGGTTCGAGCCCGGCCCGGGGAGCCATTTTATCTAAGCCTTAACTTCCACCAATTCTTCAAAACGTGTTGTGTAACATGGGGATACGTTTTCTCTTTTCATCTTCCATATTTTTTCTATACCTTCAGAGGCTATCTTTAAAGTTGAACTTCCATATCTAGAATTAATATTATCAATAGTATTCATTATTCTATCTGATGTATCACGGTCATAATCAAGCAATCCTCTAGTTACATTGTGCCTGCTAAGACCATATAATATAATTCCAGCTTTTTTATAACGAAATCCTGGTCGATATATTTTTCTAATTCCTTCAAGAGCTCTTTTAACAATTTTTATGCTATTATTTGTTGGAAAAGGTAAATGTAGTTTTATTGAATTTGAATATTGTTTCTCTCTTCTATTAAAATGATTTGTCAAAACAAAAATACTCATCGACTCAGCGACTAACCCCTCTTCCCTTATCTTCTCTGATACTCTTGATCCATAAGTTGATATTGATTCCTCCAAATCAAATAATTTTTCTATTGGCTGACTAAATGATCTTGAAACACAACAACTTTGTTTATCACTTGGAACCAAATCAAGTTCTAAACACGATACACTATTTAATTCTAGGTATGTCTTCTCTCCCACTACACCCATATTTTTTCTTATCCATCCTCTGTCCATTTGTGAAAATTGATAAGCATTATGAATATTATATTTTTTCAGGAAAAGAGATAATCTTCTTCCAATGCCCCATACTTCTTCAATAGATGTGAATTCTAATGCTTTTTTTATTTCTATTTTGTTTTTTAGTATGCACACACCTTTATAGTCTGATTGTTTTTTTGCTAGATGATTAGCTATTTTGGATAGTGTTTTTGTTGGCCCCACTCCAATACTAACTGGAATACCAACCCACCTCTTAATTGTTTGTCTAATATGTCTGCAATAAGTGTTTAATTCATAGTTCTCAAAACCATTTAAACCAAGAAATGCTTCATCTATAGAGTAGATTTCTACCTCTGAAGAGAAACTTGATAAAGTCTCCATTACTCTCTGAGAAATATCACCATACAAAGAATAATTAGATGAAAAAACTCTAACATCATTTTTTTCAATAATATTTTTTGCTTTAAAATAAGGTTCACCCATTTTTATCCCTAATTTTTTTGCTTCTTTTGATCGTGCAATGATACAACCATCATTATTGGAAAGTACGACAATTGGTTTTCCTATAAGTTTTGGATTAAATATTCTTTCACATGACGCATAAAAATTATTGCAATCTATCAATGCTATAGATTGATTTACTGAGTTATGATTTCTATTAAGTAGTTTTGTGTATGACATATGTCACTACCCCCCATATAAAACACTCCATTTCTTCTTTAACTTGAATACTAGGATACTCACTATTGGCAGAAATTAAAAATAGTGACTGATCTTTCTTTTTCAGTTTTTTAACTGTTAGGTCACCAAAGATGGAGGCTATAACAATATTGTCGTTACGAGGTGTAATACTTCTATCAACAATAAGTAAATCACCTGATAATATGCCTGCATCGGTCATAGAAGGGCCATTAGCTTTAACGATATAGGTTGCTGTTGGACGTTGAACCAAATATTCATTAAGATCAAGTTTGTTTTCCATATAATCAGTAGCTGGAGATGGAAAACCTGCAGATACTGTATCAAGAAAATAAGGTGTTATTTGATCTCCTTTGGATTCAGCTTTAAATATTAAGTTTTCTATTTTTTTAGACATAATATTAGAAAAAATATTTAAATAATTGATAAATAATAATTATATTATTTATAAAATTATTTGTTCTACTTTTGTTCTAATTTATTCAGAATGAGAAAAAAGTCAATATAATATTTTTAAAATACTGTTAAAAAACGCTATGACAAAATTATTCGAAGATGATGCATACCTTAAAGAATTTAAAGCAAAAATTATAGGTATTGTGAAAGAAGAAAATCGTATTGAGTTAGATAAGACAGCATTTTATGCAAAAAGTGGTGGTCAACCTGGGGACACAGGTGCAATAGAAGCTGAAAGTATAAAAATACAAGTTTTAGATACTATTAAAGAAAATAATAAAATAATAAATATTGTAGATGATCTCAAAGATCTTGAAGAGAATGCTGAAATAATTGGAAAAATAAATTGGGATTTACGATACAAGCATATGAGAATGCATACTGCACTGCACTTGTTGTGTTCTATAGTCCCTTTAGGAGTAACTGGCGGTCAAATTGGTTATGAAAAAAGTCGATTAGATTTTAATGATCCAGATAAACAAATAAATAAAGAAGAATTAGAAGAAAAAATAAATTTGTTGGTTGAAGATAATCATACCGTTACTAGTGAAGTAATTGAAAGTAGTATATTGGAAGAAAAACCTGAACTAGTCAGAACTATGTCAGTAAAACCTCCGCAAGTAGATGGTAAAATAAGATTAATTAGAATTGGTGATATTGATTTACAACCTTGTGGTGGTACACATGTGAAATCAACTAATGAGATTGGTAAAATTCAAATCGGCAAAATAGAAAACAAAGGTAAAATGAATAGAAGAGTTAATTTATTGTTATCTTCTTAAATTACTGATGAAGAATCTGACTTAAAAATAACTTTGTACGATCACTCTCTGGATTATTAAAAAACTTATCTGGGCTAGCTTCCTCAACAATTTTACCTTCATCCATAAACACCATTCTATCAGCAACTGTTTTAGCAAAACCCATTTCGTGAGTAACAACAATCATAGTCATTCCACCGTTTGCCAAGTCAACCATAACATCTAAAACTTCTTTAATCATTTCAGGATCTAGAGCTGAAGTTGGTTCATCAAAAAGCATGATGTTAGGATTCATTGCAAGAGATCTAGCAATTGCTACTCTTTGTTGTTGACCACCAGATAATTGACCAGGATACTTGTTGGCTTGTTCAGGAATTTTTACTATTTCTAACTGTCTCATAGCCAGTTCCTCTGCTTCTGCCTTTGGCATTTTTTTAACCCAAATTGGAGCTAACGTTATATTTTCTTTTACAGATAAATGAGGGAATAAATTAAATTGCTGGAATACCATTCCAACTTCTTTTCTAACATTATCAATATTTTTTAAATTTCCTGTTAACTCAATTCCATCAACAACAATTGAACCTTCTTGGTGCTCTTCCAATCTATTAATACATCTGATCATTGTAGATTTACCAGAACCAGAAGGGCCACAAACTACAATTCTTTCTTTCTTCTTAACTTCAAGATTTACATCTTGTAATACATGAAAATCTCCAAACCACTTGTTAACATTTTTTAATGAAATTATAGATTCTTCACTCATTTTAATCAGCCCCCATATTAATACCTGTTTTTAATTTCTTTTCCAAATACAAACTGTATCTAGACATTCCAAATGTGAATATAAAAAATACCAAACTTACAAAAAAGTAAATTTCATAAGATAAACCTAACCAATTGGTATCCGCTAAAGTACCTCTTCCAATTCCTAATAAATCCAATATTCCTACAATAATAACTAAAGTTGTATCCTTAAATAAACCTATAGATGTGTTGACAATTGGTGGTATGGAAATTCTAATAGCTTGAGGAAGTATTATTAATAAATTCATTCTCCAATAAGACATCCCAAGTGATTTAGCAGCTTCATATTGACCAGGAGGTATTGCCTGTAGTCCTCCTCTTATAACCTCTGCCATATAAGCGGATTGAAATAAAGTAACTGCAACAAGAACTCTTACCAAACCATCCATATCTATTCCTTCTGGTAAAAAAAGAGGAAGCATTACCATTCCAAAGAATAATAAAGTTATAAGAGGAACACCTCTAATAAACTCAATAAACAATGTGCACATCATGCTTATAACTGGTAATTTAGATCTTCGGCCTAAAGCCAACATAATTCCAATAGGAAAAGCTAATGCAATTCCAGTACAGCCTAGGACGAGTGTTACTAGAAGACCGCCCCATTTGTTAGTAGAGACTTCAGTAAATCCCAAGCCACCATTAAGTAAAAAATAAGCAATAACAGGAAAAATGTATGTAAAATATAAGAAGTACTTTCTATATGGAAGTTTTGCATACAAAAGAGGTAGTAGCGCAAAAGCTAACATAACATATGCTAAATTAACTCTCCAAACTTCAACCTTTGGATAAAATCCATAAATAAATTGATAAAACCTTACATATATAACTGCCCAACAAGCTCCACCATTTTCAGGATCTAAATTTCGTGAACACATTTCTTGGTTAGTAATTTGTTCACCAAGATAATTATATTTAAAGTCAGCTGAAAATATTGTCCAATCTAAAATCCAAGGAATAAACTGATACAAACAATAAATAACAAATAAAGTTATTAATGAGTTTGTCCAATTGAAGAATAAATTTATTCGTAACCAACCAATAATACCTGTTGTTGCTACTGGTGGTTTTCTAACTTCATTCATTTCGTTCATTACTTTTCCTTAAATTGTATACTTCTATTATAAATGTTCATAAAGAAAGATATTGTCAGACTAATTGACAAATAAGTTGCCATAACAATTGCCATACATTCAATAGCTTGACCAGTTTGATTTAAACTTATTCCTCCAAAACCGTGAACAAGGTCAGCGTATCCGACAGCAATTCCTAAAGAAGAATTTTTAGTTAAGTTTAGATACTGACTTGTTAGTGGAGGGACAATCACTCTAAGAGCTTGGGGTATAATGATTAGTCTCATTATCCATGTTTGTTTTAAGCCTATAGCAGCAGATGCCTCTCTTTGTCCTTTTGAGACAGACATTATTCCTGCTCTAACTATTTCAGAAATGAAAGCTGCTGTGTAAATTGATAATGCTAAAAACATTGCTATAAATTCAGGTCTAATAACTAGACCACCTTTAAAGTTAAAACCTTTTAATTCTGGATGCTCAAAAGACAAAGGTGAACCAAGAATAAAAAATAAAATTAATGGAACAATAAATATTAATCCGATTGAACTTGAGAATACTGGGAATTGTTGACCTGTCTTATCTTGTCTTTTTTTTGCCCATCTATTTATTAAGAAACTTGAAATTAAAGCCAATACAATTGCAATGGATACATATGAAAATCCACTTTCAAATATTGGTCTTGGAGAATACAATCCTCTGTTTGAAATATAAAATACATCAAGAACTTGTAATGATTGCTTAACACGAGGAAGTTGAATTAAAATACTATACCATAAAATTATTTGAAGAAGTAAGGGTACATTTCTTGAAAATTCAACGTAAATATAAACTAGTCGACTTAATAACCAATTTGAAGATAGTCTTACTATGCCCAATATAAAACCTAAAATTGTTGCAGCTATACATCCTGTAACAGATACTAAAAGAGTATTTAACACACCAACAAAATAAACTTTTAAGTGAGTGTCAGTAGATTTAAATTCTAGAAAAGGTGAAAAACTTATATCAAAGCCAGCTGGATTTTGAAGAAAACTCCAACCAGTTGCGATATTTCTTTTTTCTAAGTTGTAAGAAGTTGTACTTATTACAAAAAATAAACCTAGGGCAAATAAACCTACAACTAAAGTTTGAAAAAAAATGGATCTAAATTTTTCATCAGAAAAGAAACCTAAGTTAGATCGCATCACTAGTATATACAAAAAAAATGGGGGGTTTAAAACCCCCCGTTTTAAATTTAATTAAGATTTATCTGAATGGAGGTGCGTATAAAATACCACCTTGAGTCCATAGAGCATTTAAACCTCTTGCAATTTCTAGAGGTGTGTCTGGACCTACGTTTGCTTCGTAAGATTCAGAGTAGTTACCAATTTGTTTGATAATTTGGTAAGCCCAATCATTACTTAGCTCAAGCATTTCTCCATAGTTACCTTCAACACCAAGAAGTCTTAGTACTTCAGGAACATTAGAGCTCATTTGAGCATCAACGTTTTCAGATGTAATACCTAGTTCTTCAGCAATAATCATTGCATTTAAAGACCAACGAACTACGTCACCCCACTGGTGATCACCATGTCTTACAAGTGGACCAAGTGGTTCTTTTGAAATAATTTCTGGTAATACAACCCATTTATCTGGATTAGAAGCAGCAGCTCTTGTTGAAGAAAGACCTGAAGCGTCAGTTGTGTATACGTCACATCTTCCAGCAAATAAGTTTTCTTTACCTTCATCATTAGTTTCAATTGGAAGTGCTTCGTAGCTAATTCCATTTAATCTAAAGAAGTCAGCAAGGTTTAACTCTGTAGTAGTACCAGTTTGGATACATACAGTAGCACCATCAAGCTCAGTTGCACTTGATACACCAAGAGCAGATGGAACCATGAAACCTTGTCCATCGTAGAAGTTTACACCTACGAACTCAAAACCAAGATTAACATCACGGCTAATTGTCCAAGTTGTATTTCTCGCTAACATATCAACTTCACCTGAAGCTAATGTTGGGAAACGAGATTTACCTGTAGTAGTAATAAATTCTACTTTTGAACGGTCTCCAAAAACAGCTACAGCAACTGCACGACACATATCTGCATCTAGACCAGCCCATTCACCGCTATCATCTGGAGCAGCAAAACCAGCAAGACCAGTTGTTACTCCACATTTTAGAAAACCTCTATTTTTAACATCATCAAGAGTTCCAGCATGTGCTGAAAAAGCAAACGCTACAACTGCAAAGATAGATAATAGTTTTTTCATATTATTTTCTCCGTTTAAATAATTATTTAAATATCTTTTTTCAAAGATTGCTTCCCTATAACAAATTAATAAGTTAATCCCAATAATAGATTTGTTAAGCTTAAAATTGCCTACTATAATTTGTGTATAAAGATTTTGGCTTATACAATATTTAGTTGTTTATGAAAATAAAAACAAAATTAACAAAAATAGGTAGAAATCCTCTTAAACAAAAAGGGTTTATCAACCCTGGTACCTATAAGGGTTCTACAATGATCTTTAATACATTTAAAGATTACTTAAACGATATTAAAAATTTTGACGATAGAACAACATTTTATGGAATAAATAAAAATCCATTTCATAAGCAGTTAGAAGACAGTATTTCTTTTTTATATAACTGCAATGATACAGTACTATCACCATCAGGATTGGCCTCTATAGTAATTCCTTTTTTTACCTTTTTAAAATCTGGTGATGAAGTTTTAATAAATGATAGTGTTTATAGTCCTACTAGAACTTTTTGTGAAAACATCCTTAAACAATATAATGTTAAAATAAAATATTTTCATCCAACAAAAAATATTAATAATTTTCAGAAATTAATTAACAGTAAAACAAAGTTAATTTATTTAGAATCACCAGGAACAGCAACTTTTGATATTATTGATATACCTTTCATTACAAAAATTGCTAAAAAAAATAAAATACCAACAGTTATGGATAATACTTGGGCTTCACCTTTATTTTGTAATCCAATTAAATTAGGTATTGATATTATTATAGATGCAGGAACTAAATATATAAATGGTCACTCGGATGTATTAATTGGTTTCGTTTCGTCTAATAAAAAATATTCCAAAAAAATAAGATCAACTTCAAAAACTTTAGGCATATGTCCTGGTTCTGAAGAAGTTTATTTAGCAATTAGAGGATTGCCAACACTTGAAATTCGAATGAGAGAAATTGAAAAAAATGCATTGTTAATGGCAAAATATTTATTAGAACATGATCTTGTATCTGATGTTTTCCATCCAGCATTACCGCATACAAAAAATCATAAAATATGGAAAAGAGATTTCTCTGGTAGCACAGGTTTATTTTCATTTATGCTGAAAAAGAAATATTCAAACAATCAAATTGAAAAATTTTTTAATAAACTTAAAATATTCAAATTGGGATACAGTTGGGGTGGATTTGATAGTCTCATTACCTTTCCTCCATTAGATAAAAGAGAGTTTAAAAATAGAAATGGATTGGAAGACATTGATGATCAAATAAAAGATATTAAAAATGCATTAAAAATTTTAAATTAAATGGATTTATATTTTTATATTTTTGCATCATTGGGGGTTTTTGTATTTGGTTTATCTAAAGGCGGTGTTCCAGGACCTATCGCGATGCTAGCAGTGCCAGTTATGTCGTTTGCAATGAGTCCTTTGCAAGCTGCGGGAATATTGTTGCCACTTTTAATAATAATGGATTTTTCAGCAATCTATTTGTATTGGAAAAAATGGATAAACAGTATTTTAAAAATTGTAATCCCAGCATCTATAATTGGTATTTTATTTGGAACTTTAACTTTTGAGTTTACAAACGAAGATCAGATAAGAATAATGGTTGGTGTTATATCAATTATTTTTGTTCTAGTTTCATTTATTCAGAAAAATAATTATTTACTTAAACCAACAAAACTTAAAGGATACTTTTGGTCATCTGTTGCTGGATATACAAGTTTTTTAATTCATGCAGGCAATCCACCTATTAACTTTTATATGCTTCCTTTAAAGTTAGATAAAATTTCATTTATTGGAACAATGACATTGGCATTTATGGTTATAAATCTTGTCAAATTGGTTCCGTATTATTACGTTGGATTATTAGCACCTTCAAATCTTATGATTTCTCTCTATTTACTTCCACTAGCTTTTATTAGTGTTTTAATTGGTTACTTTGTGCAAAAAAGAATTCCAGAAAAATTATTTTTTAATATTGTTTATATTTTGCTTTTTTTGAGTGGATGTAAATTAATATACGACGGAGTAATTTAAATTATATAGATAGCTAAATTTTTGTTTTATAATCAGCTCTTTTAGTTTTTCTAAGCCCAAAAGGACCAGGAATAAATAATGTCATGGTATTTGTATTTGGTTTTAAATCAACTCTATGTAAATGATCTGCTGATCTAAAACCAATGTAACCTGGTGGTCTCCAAAATTTACCTTTATTAGTAGTTTCCCAATAACCGCCTTTTAAAATAATTGTTATATAAGGACAAAGATGATTATGAACTCCTTCACCATGATCATCATCTAACATTTTATGAATTAAGATATTAAATGGAAACCATTTGGGTCTTTTTCTAAATAACAAATAATATCTTTCCATCCATGGTTTGGCCTTATGAAATTCTGGATGTGAAGGGCCTCTGTCCAATACAATTTTTTTTCTTCCTAATTTTTCAAGTATTTTTAAAATCATATTTTTAATTGAGGATATATTTCAGAAAACAATTTAGCTCCTTTTGAACAATTATCAATCCAATCATTATTTGAATTTTCATTTGCATAATCAGAAATATATTTAAAACATTTAAATCTAATATTATGTAATTTGCATACTTTAGCAAAAGAGTAAGCTTCCATATCAACAATATCACAATCTATTTCTACTGATGATTGAACAAAACTATCTCCTGATGCACATATATACCCCTCATTAGAATATGTAATTTTTGATATAGGATCAAAAGGAGTTTCACCTAATTTAAAGTTCATTAGACCTCTTGCATCCATATCTCTTTGAACAAACTTCGTGCATTCTACTAATCCTGATAAGTTTTGCTTTATTGAACCAGCTGTTCCATAATTGATTATTTCATTAGGTTGAAATTTTGAAATTAATTCCATAATTTTGATTGTAGCATTAATCTTTCCCACACCTGAATAGTGGAAATCTTTAAGATTTGGAGTTTCTTCTTTAAGTGCTGCAATAAAGATTTGTCCCATTAATTTGGGCCAATTTGTTTTATAATTTTTTTTGTAACTTTTGTTAAATCTTTAATCGTAGGTTTTAGTAATTGCAATCTATCATAAGTTTTAGGATTATTTTTGAGATTTTTTCTCAAGGCTTCCCCAAATGTCATTCTAATTTCAGTGCCAATATTTAGTTTTGCTACTTTTGTTTTTCTTGCTAGTTTTTTTCTTTGCTCTACAGGAATTCCACTACTACCATGAAGAACTAAAGGGATTTTTGTTTTTGCTTCAATTAAATTAATTTTGTTGAAATCAATACTAGCTTTTTTTGAAGTTTGTAAATGTGTATTTCCAACTGAAATTGCCATTGCATCAATATTACTTTTGTTTGCAAAAGTTACTGCATCTTCAATATTAGTACCTTCTGAAATTTTACCATTATCATAACCTACAAAACCTATTTCTCCCTCAATAGAAATATTATATTTGTGAGCTCTTGAAGCAATTTTTTTACTAATTTTTATATTTTCTTTTAAAGTTAATTTAGAACCATCAAACATTACAGATGTAAAGCCACTATCAATCCCTTCATAACATTCATCTAGAGTGTATCCATGATCAACATGACAACAAATGTTCGTTTTTGTTTGACTCGCTAAGTATCTAAACATTTTTCCTAATATTGGAATTGGCGTGTGCGCTCTGCATGAAGGACCAGCTTGTAATATAATTGGAATTCCAGTTTCATCAGCGGCTTGCGTAAAAGCTAAGGCGTCATCCCAGCCTAGTACAACTAAACCTGCTACTGCATAATTATTTTTATTTGCATCATTTAAAATTTTTTTTAAATTTACTGCTGTCATTTATTTGTATTTAGCAATCATATCCTTAATTCCTGGAATTGTTTCTACTTGATATGCGTGCTCAGGTTGAAAAAATTGGACAAGAGATCTTTGAGACAGTCCTCCAAGAATTGTAAAATAATACATCTCATACCCAGGTGCTACGACACATGGATGATAGCCTGTTCTAATCATAATGGTCGACCCATCAATTATATGTTCAGCTTTACCAACTTTATCATCAACTTGCTGAAACATCTGAAAACCAAATCCATTATTAGGTTTAAATCTGTAATTATATGTTTCATCATGCCTAGTTTCATCAGGTAGACGATCTGTATCATGTTTATGCGGTGGAAACCCCGACCAACCTCCCTGCCCTACAGTATAAAGTTCATTACAAAGCAATCTTCCAACTTTATCATGATGCTTAGCACCTAAAATATGTTTAATTTTTCTATGAGTTTTTGTATCATCTGAGCCGTACTGTACTAAATCAATTTCATTTGTTCGAACAGCAAATGGTTCAAGAGTTTTATCATACTTTGCACCAGCAATAAAAATTTCTGAATTATCTACTAAAGATGTAAATTGAGCTTTTGTATTAGACGGAACATAAACACCTTCTGGTTCTCCATCCCACACATCAACTGTTCTAGTACCTAATGACTCAACTTTTATTCCTTCAATTTCTACATTAATTGTTCCAGTAGCAGGCACTATACATGTTTCATAACCAGGTGTTTGATATTCAAAAGATTGATCTTTATTTAATTTTACTATGTTAAAATAATTTAAAGGAACTCTACTGTCTTCAATATCTACAATTGGCTTGTTTTTATTATCAAATGGTGGAATATGCATATTATTCTCCTTCATTAATTTTATTATATTTCATAAATTCTAAAATTTCATTTAAATTTGGCATTGCTGGCGCACAACCAACTTTTGTTACTACAATAGCTGCTGCGGCTGAACCTATTTCTATAGATTTCTTTAACATTGATCCTATTAATGATCCCATAAATGCATCCCCAGCTCCAGTTGGTTTCAAAGGCTTTACGGGAAATATTCCCTTTTTAATCACTTTGTTCATTGCAAAAGTAATAGAGCCTTTTTCACCTTTTTTATAAATAATTAAGCTTACATTTTTAGCTAATTGTTTAGCATGATCCAAACCATTATTGTAATCACCAGCTAACACTCCAAACTCATCATCATTTCCAATTACACCACTACATTTACTTGCTGCTAAATTATAAACTTCTTTAGCTTTATTTGATGATTCCCAAGTATATGGTCTATAATCAATATCCATAATTACAGGAATATTATTTTTATTTGCTATATCTAAAGCATATAAAGTAGCACTCCTTGAAGGTTCAGCTGCTAGAGAAGTCCCAGTAATTAATAGACAATCAAAGTTTTGTATATTAGCGTTTTCAATATCATCATTATTTAAAAATAAATCAGAAGCTTTATGTCTGTAAATAATTGATTGATGATCTTTAACTGTAGTTTCAACTATAGCAAAAGAAATTCTTGTTTCATTTTTTTCAAATTTTACTAATTTATTCTTAACACCATAATGATTTAGTTGATTAATTGCAAATCTGCCTAAAGCATCGTCAGAGACTCTGGTGAGTAAGTTACAATTACCTCCAAAAAGAGTTAATTGAACACCCATATTTGCAGAAGATCCTCCCAGATGAGTAACAAAGGATTTGGCATTTTCAGTTTTTGTTCCTGGTGGATCAGGGTATATATCTACTCCTGCTCTACCTATAAGTAAAAAATTA
>LUMC01000015.1_pt3 | contig 32499 bp, 39 predicted proteins | sample 729671 | NCBI WGS metagenome assembly LUMC01 (sample SAMN03860273, study PRJNA289734) | marine metagenome | biome: seawater column; feature: ocean; material: water; isolation source: Red Sea water column Station 91 - depth 10m | place: Saudi Arabia: Red Sea | collected 2011-10-15 | depth 10 m | reverse complement strand
CATACATTAACACGACGCCATCTGAATTTGTCAACTTAAACGAATTATGCCATGTTTGGAATTGTACTTCCTGAGGTGGTTGTTGCGGTCCTCCGACTTCGAAATATCTAACTTCTACAGGAATGCCGGGGTCTAATACAATGTTCCATGTATTTTGATAAGTACCTGGTCCTAAAGTATATGTTCCAAGGTCAATTCCGTTTTGGTAAATACCGATGAATGAATTACCCCATCCATCTCCACCTGCATCACCAATCCACAATTCATAATTACAGTCTGGAATCAAGTCCATCATTGTTGCATTAGGGTCGTAGTTAAAGGCTGTTGAATCAGTACAACCATAAATATGTAATGTAGCACATGAACCATCATCAACATTTGCAGCAGGATTAAACTCTACGTAGTCATCATCCATACATCCTAATATATCTGGAATCACTGGGCACGGAGTAGCATTTTGTGGTCCTGAATACAATACGCTTCCGAAACCTGGATTATCCATATACCAAATAGTATCACCAGTACAATCGTATATTACTACTGCTCCATCAATAGAACCTCCTGAAGTAGAACCTGCCATACCGTCACCGAAATCGTCGCTGAGAATTAACTCGAACTGAGCTGTTTGTGATACACAGAAACTGTAAGTATATGTTTGGCCTATATCATTGAAGTCATAAGTTCCAACAGGATATGTAAACGTGTTACCTAATCCGTCTACAAAGTCCCAACTTGTTTCTCCTGGCCAATTATCTAATGTAATTGAAAGTGATACTTGATATTCAGAATTTGTATCACATGTTGTTCCTGCACACGAACCATCATCAAATGTTGCCCATGGGTTATATGATATTTGATTAGAATCAGTACATCCTGGAATACATGGAGTTGGTGTATATGCAATAGTATCAGATAAACTGCCATCTGCAAATTCTACCCAACCATAATGTTCTACTGACCAGTTGGGTGGCATTTGACCATTGCCAGCAAATACAGCAAAATCTAGTGCTCCAGGTCCGAGTCCATATTGGAAAGGACCGACGCCGTCTTCATTTGAATACCAAAACTTTACTGGCTGGCAACTAACATTGTTATCTAAAGTCCAAAAGAACTGAGCTAATGTTTGTCCATTTGTTAAACATGTTTGTGATGCTGTATATGTAAGTAGTCCTCCGCAAGGTGGATATGTACATGAGCTATCATTAGTAGTTGCATTCGGGTCATAATTAGTTGCTGTTGTGTCTGTACATCCAAATACCGTTGGTCCTGGAGGAGCACACGGTGCGATTGTTAATGTATCGACTAAACTATCACCGAAGTCGCCTGCAACATATAATAATGTATCCTGACAATCGTTTTGAACTAAAAACCATCCTTCAGGTGAACCGTTGAATCCTCCTAAGCCATCACCATATGAATCAAATATAGATACAATAATAGTTCCTCCAACAGGAATTGTATCTGAATACAATGTCAGATCAGCCATTGGTGTATCATTTTGTGCAATGATTGGCGAACCACCTGGAGGTGTTATAGTCCAACTTGTTTCTTCCGGATAATCATCTGTAAACAATTGTACGTTAACCCAACTATTTTGAGCTAATAACATTGTTGGCAATAGTGCCAATAATAACAACAATCTTTTCATTTATTTACCTCTTACCACTTATGGGTGAAACCATAATTTAAGATTACTAACTTTAGTTCTTTGTCTGATATATCATAAGAGAATTCAAATACTGTAACAATACTTAATCTCAACGTGATTTCAAATTTGTCGACCTGTTTTTGAGGTCCCCAAGCGTTAAATAATTTCATAATCATTTCTCCTTTTTATAGTGTTTATATAATTCATAACCTAGCTCCTCTCCAAACTGACTGTCAGTTGGGTAATGAGCTTTAGCTACCAAACGAGCCATAGATATGTCCTGTCCCATTTGGATAAGTTCTTTTCTATACTCAGGAAACATGTCACCTAATACATGAGCAACTAAGATACCTTGAGTAGAATGACCAGAAGGATATGACGGTGTATGCATAGAATCTAATTTAACACCGTTGTTTATTTTGATGCCAAGTGCTTTTGATAGTTGTGCTGGTCGTGGCCTGTTATAATGATATTTGATTTTTAATATAGCAGGTCGTGTTTGTTTAAGTAGGCGCTTGACCGATTGCGTTGGATAGTTTACTGGCTTATCATAGAAAAATGAGCCAAAATATGCGTGAATGTTATCTGCAGCTTCAACGAACGCTTGATTCTTACGAATGCCTGCGAGATACTGAAGTTCTAACTTTACAGCTTCTGATGTGTTTTCTGGAAAAGGTTTTGATAACCAGTTTTCTACTGGGAAAGATTCAAAAGGCCCAGACCCCTGTTGCATTTTCGCTGCGTGTTTAGGGTCTACCTTATTAGAGTAGACAAGAGATATAACAGTTAAGTTGGCCATAATTATCTCATTGATGCATAAGTAGCTTTTGCTACCTTATTGAATTTTCTCAATACATCGTCGACTTGTGCTGCAAAAGCGACTTTGCTGGCAGGACTAAGTCTTGAATTTTTTTGAATTTGTTTCATCTTTGGCAAAACATCAAAAAGATATTCAGCTTCAGTGTGATAATTTACATCTTCCATTGAATCTACAAGCTTTTGAACTATTTCAACAGGAGTTTTAGAATTTACTTTCATAGCAAATTTCATCATTCCTTTGTAGTCAAAGTTCTTAGACCACATATCACCAGGTCTATATGCTTCATGAATACCTTCTTTGTATAACCAGTCAAATGCATCTTTAGCGTACGCAATCATTTTCTTAGGGTCTTGTTTTAATTTCTTAGCCAAAGCAGTTATACCTTTTTTATTGAAAAGTTTGTCTGGTAATTTAGCTAAAGCCATGTCAGCCTTGTCAGATATTCCGTAATCTTTATATGTTTTGGCTTCATGCATTCTCATCTGGTCAGGGTCAGTAAACTTCTCTTTCTCAAGTTTAGCTTCTTTGATTCCTAGCTTAGCCATTTTTGCAGTATCAAGATTTAACTCATCCATTGTATCTGGGTCTTGAGTTTCAAAGAACGCATCTTCTAAATATCTTTTATCGTGCTTACTAATTTTCAAAAGAACTTTCATTAAGTCTTTTTCTTTTCCCTTCAGGATTGGTTTTGGATTACCATAAGACTTTGGATAAACACCATAAGTTCTACCTCGGTCTTCTGACCAAAGATAATAAGTCTTAAGACCTTCTTTGATTAAAGCAATTTCTTCTCTAATCGATTCTCTAACTATTTGTTCGAATTCTGATGTCATCGAGTCTCTCCTTATCCGACTTTAACTAATTTATGAGTCTGTGTCGCCATCCAATCATTACCGGATAGTCCAGCTTGTTTAGCAGCTTTCTTAATTGCTTCAACTGTTGAGCGAGCTTTTACTGTGTAAACTTTCTTAGGGTCTAAATCTACACCGGATAATTTCATTGGAGCAAATTGCATTTTCCAAGTTGCAAAACCTTCAGTTAGTGAAGATTCTAAAATAGTAATTCTGTGTAAGTTTACATTGAACTTTGGGTCTTTATCGGCCTTTTGTAAGTGATATTTTGCTTTTAAGTTAAGACCTTTAAGTTTATTATACTTTTGAATAAGCATTTGAACTTTTGCTGCTTGTTTTTTATCATTAACACCAATTTGTAGATAGTCGCCTTTTTTGATTGAAATTGCACCTCTGTACATTTTTCTCACGGCTTTCATTAAATCATCTTTGTATTTGTAAGTAGATTCTTGTAAATCAGTGTTTTCGAATCTTAAATCGTACATCAAGTCTTGTATCTTTCTAGAAGTAGCTTTACCGCCGGCCTTTTCAATAGCACGTCTAGCTTTCATAGCATTCTTTGCTAAAATTACGTAATGACCTTTTCTACCTTTAACAAATCTGTCACCTTGTATCTTTGAACCTACAGGCCTTGCATTTCCTCTTGGGTCAATTACTACATAAGATTCATTAACTGATTCAGTTTTCTTTGCAGTAGTACCTAATTTGTGGTGTAGATATTTGTCAGAATCATCTTCATCACCGTCATTGTCAATGTCTTTGTCTGGTAAATCTTCATAGTCCATTGCAGCTTCTTCGTCATCGATGAAATCTAACTTCTCATTGATTTCTTCACCTTCTGCCATGATACTAAATGGTAATTCATCTTCCATCTTTTTCATTGCTGCTATTTTCTTTACTGTCTTTTTGAAATCACTCATTCCGAATGAATTTGCGTCTACGTCAATCGCTTTTTGTAATTTACCGTTAACGTAAAACATTAGTTGGTCGCCTGTCCACTTAATTTCATAAGGGCCAAACTTTGCTTGTTGTGCTTCTTTAAGTTGCATGTTTACTGACTCCGCTTCTATGGCAGCTATCTGCCCTTGTGCCTTTTTCTTGGATGTATGGCAATTATTGTACTTTTTTCCCTTGTCACTCGTATACGACAAAACATAGGTTCCTTTGTCACCGTCGCTTTGTGTGCACGAGCGTTTTCTTATCTTATACGGCACAAGAATCTCCCGCTGCCGCAATATCAATAGATTCAATTAAAGTATAAGTAAACGAATTACTCCACTTTTCTCTGGCCGTTTGACATATTTCCAAGAAACAATGCCAATCGTCATTACTTGCAATAACTTGACAACCTGCAGACCATCTATCTACTTGCTTAGATGTTTTTCCAGCCCATTTAGTTGCCCTGTGTATATTGATTCCAAAAAGACCAGTTTCAGTTTTTGATTCGTCTAAATCATAATTACCGTCTCTGTTGCTGTCTCTGTAAACGGTTACAGGTTTACATTGACCTAAAGCCAAGTATTTTCCTTGGTGTAATCTTAATTTGTGAGAACCTCTGTATTGGTCAGGTTTTAGAATAGCAACTCCAGCTTCAACCATCGGGTTATCTACCCAATGAGTTCCTGGGTCTGTTGTGCATGGAAAACAATGAAACTGCCACTCGCCATCAACTTTATATGATACGGTTAAACAGTCATCAAATTTGTTAGTTACTTTGCCGTCTGTTTCTGAATTTCTAACACCAACTATGTTGACGTTATAGTCGCCAGATTCAAACCACTTATATCCTTTTGATATAACAGTGTCTTTTATTTCTTTTAATGTATGACAAGCCATAATGAATTATCTCCTATTCTACTTGTATAAATATCATCTACAAAGACTTAGTATGCTTTTTTGCGACAAAGCCTTCTGACATTAGCTCTTCTGCATGTATCTTTGCGGCGTCATGACTAGGATATGGTCCACCTACCTTTCTTTTACCGTGATATAGTAGTATTTCCCATGTTTGACCAGGTACAATTTTACCTAATCTCACAGGCATTTTTTGTCTGATATCAAAGTACCCGACTTTACAAACGTACTTACCTAGTTTTTCACTTTTCGTTGTTGATGCCATAAATATAAATATATCGAGTTAGTGCTTAATTCTGAGATTTTTTATTTGATTCAAGAATTCTTCGACTGTATATTCATTTCGGTTATCATCTAAAATTGTTACATATCTAAGCATGTTAGGTTTTGTGTCACACATTATCATTAAAGCTCGTAAACCGTCTCCAGGCCAAAAGATTCCAAAACCTGTATTTTCACCTAAAAGATTACTATCTAAATAAGCATCTTCCTCTTTATCACCTGGCATCATTATATAGTATCTCATTATTCAGACTTCCAAAATTCGTATATACCTTTATCAAGTTCATAATCACCCCAGAAGAATCTTTTTCTCATAGGTTGGTCTTTTGCCCAGTTCCACATTCTAGTAAGACCTTCTCTTAAATTAGTTTTATGTTCAAAGTCCAAAATATCTATCGACTTTTGATATGTTGGAATAGAATGTTTGACTTCATGCCTAGGTTCAAGGTGAACAATTTCTGCGTTGCCAATAATATCTCTCAAAGTATTACATGCTTCCTTTATAGATACTTCTTCTATTCCACCTAAGTTTATAATTTGTTTTGAAGCTGCTGGCTTTATTGCAGCATTCCACAATGGTTTAAGAGAATCGTCTATGAAGCTAAAAGCTCGGGTTTGTTCACCGTCACCAAATATGGTTAAGTCCATTCCTTTCATATGTTGGTACATCCAAATACCTAGAACATTTCTGTATTTATCCCAAATGTTTTGTTTTATTCCATACACATTATGAGGTCTAATTATACACCAATCTAAATTATGTTGTTCACCAGCTATTTGTATATCCATTTCGCAAGCATATTTTGCAACGCCGTACGGGTCTATCGGGTTTTGTTTTTGTCCTTCGTCAAATATACCTCCATAACCATGACCATACACAGCTAATGATGAAGTAAATACTATTCTTTCAACGTTGTACTTAATACAGTTATTTAGTATTTCAGCCGTTGCTAAAAGGTTGTTCGTGTAATTGTATTTCCTAATAAACGGACTTAAACCTTCTGCAGCGTATGCGGCAAAGTGAAAAACATATTGTGGCTTGTGTTCATTGAAGATTGATTCTAAACCTACATTTATATCTGTTTTGTAGAATTTGACTCTTTTATCTACGTTTTCTTCAAAACCACCGGACAGGTCATCTATTCCGATAACTTCGTACTCTGTATTTTCAAGTATCCAATCTGAAAGTCTACTACCTAGTAAACCAGCAACACCGGTAATCAATACTGTCTTATTCATATTTTATTCCTCTAACTGTTTTGCCTTTTGGTGAATGTGAGTTATCAGGTAGTCTGAATGCATCAAAACCCCATTTATAGGAATATAATTCACTTGCTACTTGTTCACCTTGATTAAATTTTTCTGATTCATTTCCATTCTTAGTAGCAACTGAACCGAAATGATAAAAGTTTAATTTCCTGGAACGGATAGTTTTAGCGCCGGCCAGTTCACATTTCAAAAAGAAGTCCCAGTCACAAATAAATGGAGATGGATATAATATATCAAAACCGCCAACCATCATATACAATTTTTTAGATAGAAATAGCGGAAATATACCGCCATCAGCAGTTAAAGAGTTTTCTCTATAATTAGGCTCATCTTCAATAAACTTATCCAAATCAAAAGTTTCAGGAGTTCCATAATCTTTCAATACAAAGTTAAATATACTAGGCGCCTTTTCTATTTGATTCGGAGTAACGATAGTCATGTCATCCTGGTCCGATTTGAGAATCTTGTCCCAATCCTGAGGGAATACATTATCGTCATTTACAATTAAAATGTTACTATTAGATGCATGCCATACACCTAAATTCAAAGCATATTGCATACCTTTATTTTCAGGTAATGGTATAAAATTCACTCTGTCTTGATATTTAGCCTGGACATCTGAAGACTCTTCGGCAAAGCCGTCAAGTACACAAATAATTTCGTTAGTATCTGACTGGCATTTTAATGCAGAATCTAAACAAATATCTAAGCACTTACTATTCCTATAAGACGGTATAATTACACTAATCATAATATCAAACTCTATCAAATAGCATGTACCAATTCCAACTATTTATCAATGCTGGGTCCATTTCATCTTCTGATGAGAGCTTTGGTGTAGCAGGACACTCTAAAATAGACTTATATATACCGCTGATATTAAATCCGTGTATATACATGAAGTAAACAAAATTATCGTAATCAAATAATCCGCGATAAACAAATTTATGACCCATTCTCCAATTAGGTACACTCACAAACATTTTACCTCCATCCTTTATAATCTTATAACAATTTTGCACAATTAAAGTTGGATTGTTTATATGTTCTAAAAAGTCATTAGTAACTAGAAATTCATAGCTTGCATCTAGATCTGAAATATCAAAGTCGTTTAGCATATCTTTTACTATAAAGCGACCTTGATAGTTACGTTCATCAAAAATTTCTTTTGCACCTATGAGATCGATTAAAGTATAGTCTAATGTTTTATCGTGCATTTCGATTACCATCTGTGATAAAACTCCTGGACCTGAGCCTAATTCTATTATATTTGTATAACTATTATCTTTAATAATTTTTTCTAAAATAGTTGCTTCATGCTTATATCTTGCATCCCAAGCTGGTTCATCTAAACGAGCTTTATCATCATCTTGAGTCCATTCATCTGGTCTAGATAATGAACTACCTTTATGAATTTGAAATTTCGACTCTTGAGCCGTTCTAAGTATTGCCATAATTATATTTTACTCCAATCTGTAAACGGTGCAAGCCATGCAGTTTCACCGTGCGTTGAATAACCTGGTATAGGAGTAACTAAAAGTTCACCCATATCTCTTAAGTCAATAAACATATGGAAATCGTGAGGATGTGTATCTGAAGTCCATTTCCTAAGAACATTTTCAACTCGTTTTAATGTTTTTACTTTAGAAGCCAAGGTCATTGTAGTTGAATTAGTAATCTTCCAGTGACACGTTTCGGTAGTGTAAACTCTTGTGTCCTCAGCACTGCCTTCGCAATACGGATTACCACCGTTTGACGGGTCCATGTATTTATCAGGATGGTCATATAAAGAAACAAAAGAAGCACCTAATTCGAAGCCCTGCTTCAATACCTCTGGAGAACCAGGTTTATGTAAATAATCATTCTCAACAAAATAAACTATCTCGTCGTCTTCATATGTTAAAGCCAGGTCTAAAGCTAAGTTAAATGTTCCAGCACCATGACCTACTTTAACATGTTGTATTTTAACTTCGTGTTGCTGAATCATTCGACGCGTAGCATCACTGACGTTATCAGCCATAACCAAAATATCTCCTGATGCGTGTTGTTCAGGAAAAGTCATGCAGAAATTACTTAAACATTTTGCATTGTCAATATAGTCAGGTTTGACTTTATTGTAACCGGTGTCGGATATTCTATATATGATTTTCATTATGTATATTATCGTAAAATTTGTTTTGTCGCTCTTGTCGACCTATGTTCTTCGGATGGTATAACGCATACTTCTCTTCTGGTGGAAGATTAGCAAATTTAGTATAACCCTTCAATTGTTCATGTACCGGTTTTATCCAGTAAATGTTGTCAGAGTTTCTATATAGTCTCATCTGCCAATCTGGCCAGTTAACTCTATTCTTTTCGTCAAGCCTCCAACCCCACTTCGCAATATGTTCCTCTGTAATACCTGCTACTGTGTTTACTCTTGGTACCCAATACGCCTCTACATCAGGATTAGCTTCTAATATAAAGGGTAAGGCTTTTATCAAATACTCATGAGGTATTTCGTCTGCGTCTATTTGTAATATCCAATCACCTTTACAGTTACTATTCAACTTGTTTTTGTATTCTGCAAAGTTCTTGTTTAAGGCATAACCTGTTGTTACATATTCTGCAGCAGGTTTATTTTCAAATTTTTCAATGACATCCCAGACTTTTTTAGTTGTATTGTCTTTATCGTATTGTACTACGATTTCGTCTTGTTTGCGTTTGTTTTCAAATAAAAATGCTAATAACTTTTTTAGTTCTTTATGTTCATTACATACTGTAATCGCGTAACTAATCTTCATCTCTGAACTCGCCTTCGTTTAAGATTTGAATTTCTTTTGGGAATTTATAGTCTACTACAAAAACGTTACTTAAACTTTTAATCTCGAGTGTTCTATAACTTCCTTTCAAATTTTGTTTTAACTGAGACCTCAATGTAGAATTATAGAATCTCTGGCCTCTGTCTATCTGTAACTGTTCTATCTTAAGTGCTCTATATCTCGGCTGTGTCAAATATAACAAATTTGTCTGACGGGCCAAAGAAATAAAACGTTGAGGTTGTACAGCACTCAAAGAAAGTGCATGTATTTTGCCTAGGTAAAAATGGTTCAATATAAGGAAACATTTAGGTTTTGATACGCCTTTTCTATCCTTGTATTGGCCGTACACAATCATGCCAGGACGCATATTCTGCTTAGCTATACGCTGTCGTTGTTCAAATCTTGAAACATGTTGTGTAGTGTAGTCCATTACTTACCTTGACTATTTGCGTATTCAGAAACTTTCTTGAAGTCTTCGAATACTTTTTTGTTTTCCATGTCAATTTGGTGGTCATGACCTGGTACATCTGATTCACTAGGAATAATATCTGCATATGTCCAAGTAGTACCATCTCTAAATATAATCCATGAAGTAGTTCTTACTGTTACAGGGAACCAAAGTTGACCTTGTTCATCTTCTACTGATTGTGCAACAATAGGTGCCGGCATATCTTCCTTTATATATGAAGGGGACCAGCAATACCCTGAATCAGTACATAGTGCAGATTCTCCAAACTGTTCATTCTCTTCTACAATTGCAGTAAATTCATTTGTGATAGGTGACTTAATACAAAGTTCACCGTCTATTTCTCTATATTCTCTAGACATTATACTTTCTCCATCTTAGGTAAGTCGAGTTTCGGAAGCTTTAATTCAATAGCCTTAGGAAACTCTGGTAGGTATTTTGATAAAACTTGCTCATACAGCTTATCAGCGTGTTCAAGTGTAAAATTATCTTTGATGTATTTAGGTTGTTTTCTAGATAATTCTTGAGCTACTTTATAGTCGTTATGTACAGACTTAAGATATGCACTTGCCATATTCTCATCTACGTAAAACCACTTTGAATCTGGAATTATCATACCTTGTATCTGTGCTGAAGGGTGAACAGGTTCAATTTTTCCAGGTAATAACGTAGCATACTTTAAGAAATCTACATGACCAGACCAATTACTAGCCATAATAGGTTTACCAGTAACTCCGAACTCTAATAAAGGTCTTCCAAAACCTTCACCTTTCGTAAAACTAACCATAGCTTTTATTTTTGAATGATTGTAAAGAGCATTAAGTTCGCTTGGTGTCATATCACCGTGAATAATTTTTACATTAGGCCCATCAGGTCCACATATACTCAAAACGTTTTTTCGTAATCTATGTTCGTCTACTCTACTGAAACCAGCCATACCAGTTTTCAATAGTAACGTAGGTTGATTTTTCTTAGACTTATTAGCAAATGTCGTATGAAAAGTCCGTATCAACGTTGCAACGTCCTTTCTGTCATGTCCAGGTTGACCTTGTAGCCAGTGACCGACAAATAAGAAACAAAACTGACTTTCATTTTTCATAAGCTCTTCAACTAGAGGCTCCTTTTCTGTTGTCTTTTTGAAGACACTAGTATCTAAACCTTCAAAGACGACTTCGACAGGAGTTGTCAATTTAAGAGTTATAGGGTTACCGTTCGGGTCTTGACCGTCCCATGCCGTGTTTTCTAAAACTTCTTTTGAAAATTTACTAGGAACTATTATCAGGTCCATATTATTACAACCTTGTAGCCAGGTATGGTCACACCTATCAGTTTCTATACCTGCAGTGATTCCGATATTATATTTTCCTACTTTTTGAAACTCATTAGGAACTGTAATTTGAATCCATACATCAGGTACTTCAGTTAATTCAGTGATACATCTTTCGGCTATTTCAGAGTGATTGACAAGTTCTGTTCTAGGGCAATTACCCCATTTCTGGTCTAATACTTTGACATCAAATTTATCCATTTTTAGTAGTGAATAAATAATGTCTCTTGCATGGTCGCCATATCCAGATCGACTTGATGCAGGGCAACTTACTGTTAAAATTGGCTTTTTCTTCATTATAGTACTCCTGGAATTAAGTTGTAAGATTGTTTAGCGTCAATTAACTCTACTCTGTTTCTTGGAACCCATGTTTCAAACAAACCGTTCACTGACTTTGTAAAGTTTTCACACATATGAGCCTTAGTAAAACCATTACTTATAGCCCATATTCTACCTTTCAAACCGATAGATGTTCTATCATCAGAACTCATTGTGTAGAAGTGGTTAAGACCTTTGACTATATCTTTATAATTCGGTCTAGAATCGTAAATGTATGGAGTAAGAGGTGAACCCTGTAAACTATTTGTAGGCCATAATGGATATACCCATTCCCCGTGGTCGGTAGAAATTAACTTTGTTGAATTAGAAGGCTTCACATCTGAAAAATGGTTTACAGATAGTTCTTCACCATTTACTTTAAAACCCATTTGGTCTTGTAAACCACCAAGCACTGTTGCTATGGTTGGAGTACCGGACATTAAAGCTTCCATGTGAGAAAGGCCAAAACCTTCAGCACTACTAGGGCAACATACAACGTCTGCTATATTATATAGGTAATTCAAGTACTTACTGTCCATCTTTGACGTTGAAAATACAATGTGAGATTTAGGTGCCAGTGCAGTTTTAACGGCCATCAGGTCTGTACCGTTATCATCAACAACATCAGTGTGTAATACAAGTGCTGTTGATTCATGGTTATCATTTTCATCGTTAAACTTACCCCAAGCTTGGACTAAATCTGCTACACCTTTTCTTCTGATGTTTCTAGAATTAAACATCGCTACAAAGTCAAGTTGTTTATCTCTAAAAACTTGATTAGCAAAATTAGTAAACTCTTCACCAGACTTTTCTGCTTCAGAAAGCGGTTTATATTCGTTAGGGTCAATACCGTGTGGTACATATGTTAAGTCAGAACCTTCTACTCTAGGGTATGTTTGACATACGTGCCTATTGATATTGTACGTCTGTTTAGAAATAGCCATCAAGAGGTCACAACAATCATAAAAAGGCTCATTCCAATGTGGAAAAGGTAAATCGTCCCAGATATTGTAATACATAAGCGGCATTTTAGTTCTGATTTCGTGTTCCATATCATACAGAAAGTCCCAAAACCTAGGGTCTGTAAAGTGAACTATACCGTCGGGTTTTTCTGTTGCTATTACCTTTCTAAGTAATTCTTGATTACCGTAGCCGGTTGTTGGATAAACTACAACGTTGGCTTGTTTTCCAGTTTTCTTTGATACATCTTCACTAATGTCTAGCCTTTTTCCTTCGTCTGGATGACGGATAGCACCGCCTATATTTACCCAGTCATAGACGTCACATGTACCTTCGATAATGTTTCGAGCAACAGTTCCTACACCGGAATGTAGTCTCATATCGTCACTCATCATTAAGATTTTCTTCTTTGTCATATAACCATTTCCCCTGAATTATTTTAAGATTTTAGTTCTAAATGTCTCGTCGTCAACGAATTTCTTTAAGACTTTACTAACTAACATTTGGAATGTTATTTTATGTTCTACGCATAAATGTTTGAATTTATCATGGTCAGATTTATCAACGTGAACAGAAGTAAGTCTTTTATTTGCGTTCTTTTTCATAACTCTCTCCTTTATTTTCATATATAAATAAATATAGGTTAGAGTTCTATTATGTTATAATTATCACCTTTTTTTGAAAATTTTTAGCCTGTTTTATAGTGTGCAGTGTACCTTTTGACTCAATTCCTTCAGGAATAAAAGCTATTAGATAGTCAACGTACTTTGCTAAGAACTTATTTCTATGGAAGAAGTTTTTAGGGTTATACTGTTTATCGTAAAAACCGTCTGGCATAGCCGAATAAAAGTTCTTCTGAGTGTGTGAAGGGTTAAATTCTTTGTAGTGACACTCTAATTCTAAAGCATATTTTTTAGCATACTTATCGGCTCCATGAGCACATCCACCAGAAACGATTTCTACGTTACCATAACCAAACTTTAAATTTAATTTGTGAATAGTGTCCTTTATTTTTCTTCGGTCTTCGTACTGTCTACTGCCGACAATACCTATTCTGATAATGTTTGGGTGCGATTTTCTACTGGACATAATTCATAATTGGTTTTATACGGGCAAAAGTTACAGTTGCGCGATTTAACACCTGTAACAGCCGGATAATGCTTATTTTTATTCTTTTTACCTTTTGCATCAAAAGCCTCGTTAACAAAATTAGATAGAGTCTTTTCAGCTTTATTAACAGAAGGCTTTCCTGAAGCAGGATTGTACTGTTGAATTCTAGATTGTGGGAAATCTGAATTAGCCCATATCTTTCTTTTAACTATCAAATACTCAACAACAATATCTGATTCATCTACATCATACTGTTTAGCAAAGTAACGTTTGTATAAGCGTAGTTGAAGTCCTTCAGCCTTTTTCTTCTCTTTTGACCATGTACTTCTACTAGTCTTAATGTCAATAATTCTAATTTTGCCGTGCTCTTTTAATACCAAGTCTACAAAGCCCATCAAAAGTATATTATCATTGGCGTCTGTTTCTACGAGAATTGGTAACTCAGAACCTAAAAATTCAGTATTCTTTTTACCAAAATATAACCTTCTTTTCTTCTTCAGAAAGTCAATTATTTCAATACCATCTAGGTAAAATTCATTCATTTCACCTGGTGAAGAAAACTGTGATACGCCCAAGTCTATTTCAACCTTATACTGAGCCCTCATACGTTCTTTCAAATAAGAATGATGGTCAAATTCATCTGCAGACTTAGCCGATTGTTTATACACCATCTCGACATAATGCTGAATTGTTTCATGCATGGCTGTACCGAAAACGGTATGTATGGAGGGCTTACGCTCTTTATGACCGTCAATATATCTCAGCTTCCACCTACGAGGACATTCAGTAAATTGTTTTATCTGACTGTACGATATAGATTTCTTACCAAGCTTTCTAGCCTCCATGGCTAAATCTTTTGGTGTCTTTAATGTCAAAACTATTTTTTATCCTGTTCGTTATGGAATATCAACCTGTCTAAATACTGCTTTGCTTTGTATAGGTCTTCGATTCCGTTTTTATGTCGCCATCTGGTAACATACTTTATGATATTACCTTCGAAGAAATCTAGGCCCTGAGAATACGAATAGTCCCACATTTCTATACCCTTAGTATAATGTTCAGGGTGTTTTATGTTGTCTGATTTTCTATTTTTTGTTGCCATTGATATCTATTTTCTTACCACCATTGTTAGGTATAAATTCATCGTTAATATGGCCGCAGTCAGTACACTTATATAACTGAAGCGGGATTAAACTTGTTTGACCTGTTGGTGATAATACAGCAGATAGTTTCTTGAACACCATTATAGGTTCAAAAGTTTGACATCCACATTTATCACAATATACATCTTCTAAGTCTTCAGGATTGATATTCAACCCTTTTTGTTCTCTTTGTAGGTTCATGCTCATCTCTTAAAACATTTGAGGTGTTTCTTCTTCATCACCTGGTTTAATAGTTACAATAGCTTCTGTCATCAATATAGTACCTGCAACGGAAACGGCCTTTTCAATTGCAGACTTCGTTACCTTTACAGGGTCGATTACACCGGCTTCCATCATGTTAACTACTTCGTCGGTTTTGACGTTATAGCCCCATGACATATCTTCGTTTTTAGTAGTGGAATCATCTGATGCGTAGGCTTTAGTAATAATTTGAGACCAGATATCATCAGAGTCTAAACCTGCATTAGTCATTATCTTGTAAAAAGGTTCTTGACACGCATCACCTACTATATCCATACCTGTTGCTTCATCTTGGTTTTCGGCTTCTTCAGGTTGAGCGTTTTCTTGTTCAGGGTATTCGGTAATCCACTTCAATGCAGCACCACCACCTGGAATAATGCCTTCATCTAGTGCGGCTCTCGTTGCATTCAAACTATCTTCAACCCTGTCTTTCTTTTCTTTTAATTCTAGCTCAGAGTGTGCGCCTATTTTGATAATTGCTACACCACCAGACAACTTGCCCATTCTAGATTGCATTTGCTCAATTTCATAATGACTTGAACTTTGTTCAATTAACGTTTTAATCTCGTCAACCCGATTAAGTATATCTTTAGCATTTCCTGCACCGTCTACAAAGACAGCGTTCTTCATAGTACAGGATACAGTCTTAGCAGTACCGAACCACTCAGTGTCAAATTTATCTAAAGACATAGCTTTTTTAGAACTAACAACCGTTGCATTAGTTACGATTGCTAAATCTTCTAACATAGCAGTCCTTTTATCACCGAAACCAGGTGCTTTAACGGCACAACATTTAAGTGTACCTCTAGCGTTGTTTACAATTAAACCAGCCAAAGCATCGCCTGTAACATCTTCAGCAACCAAAACAAGGGGCTTATCAGATGCAATACAATACTCGAGCACTTTAACTAATTTCTTGATGTCGTTAACTTTTTCATCAACTAAAAGTACTAATGGGTCAGAGTACTGAGCAATCATTTCAGTTTGCTTATTTACAAAATAAGGTGACAAGTATCCTGTATCTAATTGCATACCTTCGACTATTTCTAGTTCATCTTCATGAGTATTACTATTTTCGACTGTAACAACTCCGTCAGTACCAACTTCGTCCATGGCGTTAGCAATTAAAGTACCAACGTGTTCATCATTATTTGCACTGATGGTCGCTACATGTTTAATGTCATCATAGCTTTTAACGTGTGTAGCTAAATCATCTAGTTCATTACAAATATGTTTTACAGCCTTATCCATTCCACGTTTTAAGTCTACAGGGTTAGCTCCACCTTGAATATAGTCAAAACCTTCTTCGACTATTTTACGTGCTAATACTGTGGCTGTAGTTGTTCCATCACCTGCTTCGTCATTGACCTGACTAGCAACTTCTTTTACCATTTGAGCACCAGCGTTTTCTAATTTATCTTCAAATTCAATAGACTGAGCAACTGTTACGCCGTCTTTAGTAGCGCTGTAAAAGCCGCCGTCTTTTTCGATTACTACAGTACGACCTTTAGGCCCTAAAGTAGCCTCTACTGACTTTGCTAATTTTGTAACACCTTTTAAGATGCCCTTTTTAGCATCATCACTAAATTTAATTTCTTTTGCCATGTTATTCGTCCTCTACGATAGTTAAAATTTCTTGTTCACCAATGATAAAATGTTCTTCTTCATTGATTTCAAATTTCTTTGCGCCATATTTTGGAAATACGACTACGTCGTCAACCTTACACTGCATAGGTCCGCGTTTTCCATTTGACAATAGTAATCCAGGGCCAACTGCAGTTACAGTTCCCATTATAGTTCCTTCTTGCTCGATGTCTGGCAAGATTACACCACCTTGAGTCTTTCCTATTGACTCTAATGGTTTTAATATAATTTTGTTTGAAATTGGGTAAAGCATATAAAACTCCTTGTTCATGTTAATAACCGTTTAGTATATATATCAAACTAATACTTCTTCGTACTGTTCAAGAGCTAATTTAACTGAAGGAATTAACGCGAATTCTTCAAGTTGGTCAAGCACTTGTTTTTCAAAGAACCTGTCGTAATCAAGTTCAAAGATATGTTTATGTGAATCTATCAAATGTAAGTCTTCTTCGTTGAGACAGATAGCATCACGTCTTTCTTTCTTTTTCAAATCATCTTCACATTTACTGATTATGTAAAATAGAAGAGGTGTATCCATGTGTGAAATTCTAGTGCCAAGTTTTTCATTAGCCCAAACAGAACCACGTACGTGTTGAGGTATAACTTTATAGCCATCGAATGCACCATTGAACTTTTTATTGATACCTAGTAATTTATAGTCAACTGATTCAATCTTTTTACGTAAAGCTTGGATGTGGTCTAAAGTTAACTCGTCTTTTACAGCAAGCTCGGCTAGTTTATTAAGGGCCGATTTCATGAAAGCAGGTGTATCTTTACGGATGATGTTCATACCTTTAATATACTTTTTACCTGTTTCACGAATTATACTGTAATACCTTTTCTTACTTTCACCGAAATAACAATGTGACAAGTCATATTCAAATTTTAAGTCCATCAAGAAATAATCATCTTTAAGTGCATCGGTATACTGAGGAACAAATTCATTCTTGAGCATTAGATTAAATTCATCTAGCATGTTTACGACATCATCTACTGAACTATCATTAGACTTAAAGAAACAAGAGTCTGTATCACCATAAAGAATATCATGACCGAACTTATTGTTAATTGTTACCATTGCATATCTAAGTGCATTACGAGCAAAAAATGTAATGGCATCACTAACTTCAGGCTTGTATAATCTGAATAGGTTAAAGGCCATTGCACCGTAACTTGAATTCAAGATTGTTTTAATTGCAAGCTGTGATTTAGATGCAGCAAGTAATTCATCGCCTTTGTATTTACCAGACTTAATACCTTTATTGATTTCAACACGCTGAAGGAATAGTGTACGTAATAGTCTAGGTAACATACCTTCTTTGTGGTCTGCAGAATAAAATAAATAGCGACCACCGAACAAGTCAGCGTTGTGACCTGTGTCAATGTAACCTATATTGTCTTTCTTGAGACCTGCAATAACATCTTCGATAGTTACACCGAGTTCTTGACATTCTTGTTCACTAGTAATAAGAGTTTCAGGACTTAAGTTAAAAGCCATGATAGTCGTTGGATATAGTGAAGTATAGTCAACACATGTAACATTTTTATGTAAACCGGGTTGTGTTGGTTTGATTACAATCGCAGCTTTGTATTCTTGCTTTTGATTAGAACCACGCGACGGTAAAACCATTTCACCAAAGTGTTCTTTAAGAATATAGTTGTCAACAATCATAGATTTGAAGAACATCAGATTCAAACTTGTCAAGTTAGCAATTTCTTGAAGCGAATAGTACAAGTTAAATATCTTAAGCTTATTTTCAATTTCAACAAGAATCTCAACATCTCGAATACCATATTTCATAAAGCCGTCGAAGTTATCTTTCCAATCTTTCCAAGTAACTTCTGTTAACTTATCAACTTCACGTTCAGGTACAATTTCTTGTGCTGCAGTAGCCAGTTTCCAGTTCGGAAGTTTATAGTGCATATCTTGCAACGCATCAATCATGTCAACGTGGTCAAGACCGTTGATCGTTGTTTTCCAGTAATCACCGCGCTTTTTGATGTAATATCTACCTACAGGGCTTAATCTTTCGACAGGAATACCAATTCTTTTACTACGATTCATAATATAAGGCATATCAAAACCGCTAGAATACCAACCTGTAAGAACATCACAATTAGTAGTTTTAACTAGTTGAATAAAACCGAGAATGACTTCAGCTTCAGTTTTACAATATATGTAGTTGACGTTATCAACCGTTTCCATGTGAGGATTGTCATACTTCTGTGTTTCTTCAGGGTGCCACGCGAATACATAAAATTCTTTAGCTTTACTTGAATAGGCCTGTATAGAAGTAATAGGCATTGTAGGATTGTAAGGTTTATTGCAATCTGGATTAGCCGGATCCCAGTCAGTTTCAATATCATAAAACATTAAGTGTCTTTCTTGAGACCACTGTAGTTTTTTATGGAGTATGTATCTGAATTCAGGATTGACATCAGCTTCATGAATTCTACCGCGAAACTTACGCTTTAAGTTATTTTTCAACTTAATAGCACTATAATAGACTTTGTAAACTTTTTCACCGTACAACGTTTCATGTATAGTGGTGTCTGAACAATCTAGTTGTTTTTCATCAATAATATCTTGAATGTGTTCAGCACTATAATAGAAGTAATTTCTGAAAGTATCTTTGTAAGATTTGAAATTACCCTGTTTGTCATACCCATAAACATGGATGTGATATATACCTTTGTCAAAGGTACTTGTAATTCTTGAAACTTTAATGTCTTGTTTTATCATATAACTTATTTTATTGTACTAATATAACCAAAATAATTCAGAACCCAAAGTATTATCCACTAAATGTTTGCTTTTTTCCGCCAAAGTATTCATAAGCATGTCCTTCTGATATCAGCTTTGTATTTACATTGATGGTATGTCCGTTTTTATCTAAAATGAAAATTTCACCTAGTACTCTACCGTATTTACCTACACCGTGAGATTTCAATCTGAAATAACCTGACTTAGAACTTACTTCCTCAATCAGTTCTTTGTTTCTAGCTTTTGCTGCAAGGCCCTTTTTCTTTTCTTCAAGGTCTCTAGTTCTTGATTCCCAAGTATCTAACCCCATATATCGAATTCTTTTCTTAACCCAGATATCAAAGCCTACGTCAATCAGAGCATCAATAGTATCACCATCAACAACTCTTTCTAGTTTTGCTCTATATATGTATTTGTCCATAACTTTTGGACCGCCTGTTCCAGATTTTGCCATTATTTTACTCCTGTACTTCCAAATTTACCATCGCCTCTTGACGAAACTGAAGAATATAGCACGTCTTCTTTTACTTCATGTAAAGCCGGGTCGCCAAGTAGTAGTAAAACTACCTGTACTATTTTGTCGCCGGGGTTAATGTGCTGGTCGATTAAGCCAACGTTTGTTAAATTTATGTGAACTTCACCTTGATAACCGCAGTCGATAACACAAGCACCTACTTGGAGTTTTTTGTTAACTGCGACACCAGATTTATTAAACGCAACTAAAGCATGACCTTCAGGAACGTTAAACTTTACACCTGATGGAATAACGCATGATTCCTGAGGCTTCAACGTTAATGGTTGCTGGTCTTCAGGTACAAACAAATCAATACCTGCATCGACGTCATTAGCCCTGTTAGGTGATTTTACATTTCTTATTTTTGAGAATTTCATATTATCCAATCTCCTTCACTTTTATAGTTACCTGGTGAGCCCAGAGTAACTCTTTTTTTAACTAAATTTAGCATTTCAGCCTCTGATAGTTGAACGTTGTCAATATCAGAAAGAATACTTTGATATAACGTTCTAAAAGGCTTGCCTGTAACTATTGATTCGTTTATTGCTATGTCAGTAGCAAACATATCTACGTTAAGCTTATCTTTTATCGCATCATGATTCGGTTTCAAACCTTCAAGTAACACTAAAGTTGCTTCTAAACTAGCGTCTGTAGTTTTGAAAGCTTCTACTATACAATTCTTAATGAGCTGATAATCTCGGTTATAACCTGAAACTAGTCCATGACTTAATGTTTGAATCTGAGTTTCATTACCTACTATCATAGCATGATTTGCTCTAATAAGTTCGGCTATATCTAAATTCTTCTTCTGCGGCATCATACTACTACCTGTTGAAATAGATGAGTCGACATCGAAAAAACCAAACTCTCGACTAGTATACAATATCATGTCAGAAGCAAATTTCTGTAGAACAAACATCACTTGAGATAATACGTGTACGTATCGAAGCTCATACTGGCCTCTTGAATTCTGACAATACAGACTGTTTACTTGTGTATCATCAAAGGCTAATTCTTCAGTCGTTATTTCTCTATCGATGTTGACACTAGAACCAAAACCTGCACCTGAACCTAATGGGTTCTTGTCCATAGACTTACCAACTAAAGTGATATAGTCAGAACAGTCTTGTAGTTGTTCACGAAAACTATCGAAGTAGTGGCCGAGCGTAATAGGCATTGCCTGTTGAGTATGAGTATAACCAATAAATATATCGTCGTCATATTCACTTCTAAGACCCTTGAAAACTCTCTGCAGCCTATCTACCTTAACTTGAATATCGCTATACAAACTATTTAACATGAATAGTCGAATCATAGTTAGTGCCTGGTCGTTTCTACTTCGGCCTGTATGTATCTTCTTACCTAAATCACCCAGTGTCTCAGTTAACCAATGTTCAATAACAGTATGACAGTCTTCATCTTCAACATTTACAGTGACGAAACCTTCATTTACATTCTTCTGAAGTAGGTCTAGTTCGTCAAGTACTAACTTTAACTCTGCATCAGTATATATGCCTGCAGAGCGTAAAGCTGTTGCGTGGGCTTTGGTGGCGATAATATCATAACTTATAAAATGTTCAGAGTCTAGTTGGTTGTCTATACCTACTGTGAACTCTTCCATAAAAGTATTTACCTTACCGTTATTTTTTGACCACAGTTTCATGAATATAAGTCTTTACTCTTGTTATATCCAACTCTCTGAGAATAGCCAAAGTGCTCGATAAAACCTGCAGATGCATTTTGATTGAATGTACCACCAGACATAAACGTCGCAGCTTCTTCTTCAAATAACTGGTACTTAGATTGAATTGCAACACATTCAGCAGTAGTCTTGTAAACTTTCATTGTGACGACGCCGGATACTTTTTTATTTACTGAATCAATGTACGCATTTAAGTGATGCATAAGCGGGTGGAACCATCTTCCTTCATATACCATATTGGTCCACTGTTGGTCAATAGACTTTTTATGCATATATTCTTCTCTAGTACAAACCAGTTTTTCTAAAGCCATGTGAGCTTGAATTAAGATTTCTGCACCAGGTTCTTCATATACACCTCTAACTTTTAACCCCATAACTCGGTCTTCAATTAGATGAGTAAGTCCTACGCCATGTTTAGCACCTAATTCGTTCATGTCTTTAAGTGCAGTAAGCATAGAACAGGCATAACCGTTGATTGCAATTACTTCACCCCTTGAAAATGTAATGTCAACGAACTCGGGCGTATTAGGAGTTTTTTCAGGTACACTGACATGCTTCAGAATGTTTGGCAAATTAGGAACTTCAGATAAGACCTCTATTTCACCACCTTCTGCAGAGCAACCCCAGATGTTTTCATCGTAACTATAAATCTTTTCAGAAGATTGTTCTACTGGAATATCTCTGTCTGCAGCATAAGCCAACTCTTGTTCTCTTCCCATCTCCCATTCTCTTACAGGTGCAAGAATTTTCAATTCAGGGTTTAAAGTAGTAACATAATTTTCAAATCTGATTTGGTCGTTACCTTTTCCAGTACAACCATGGGCTATTACTTCACAACCCCATTTTTCTGCATACTCAACTGCAGTTTTAGATATTTGAACTCTACCTAGTGGGCAGAATAACCTATAGCCGTCTTCATAGTCGACATTAGCTTTAATTGCCTGTCTACAAACTGTATCAGCAAACTCTGCAGTTACATCTGCGTATTCGAATTGCTTAGCACCTAGTTTTAGAGCTTTGTCTCTAATATATTCAACATTGTCTGACTGACCAATACCTACACATAGACAATATACGTCTGCATCGTATTCCTCTTGGATATGTTTCGTAATGACAGAAGTATCTAAGCCTCCTGAATATAGTAATAGTACTTTGGTAAAAGTACCAGGTATGGCTTCATGTGAAGCTACTCTTTTATAGTCTGATGTAAAAAATTGCTCTTTAACTTTCATTCAAATATCTCCTTTACTGTATTTGTTACTAGTTCTGTGATTTCATCTTTAGATAAATCTTCACTTGGTAAGTACAATTTCTGTTGACTTATATCGTGTGAAGTCACATCATTTTTTAATTTATAGATTTTAGAATCTTGCTTGTAGCCAATCTTATTTATGTCTAAAATGTTTTTAGCCATTTCATAATGCCTTTCGTAAATATGCATACTGCCGGCAAAATGATGATAATTACCTAATTCAAGGTCTGGATATATAGCTCGCAAATCATTTAACATTAACTGCTGGAAAAGAGTAAATGTAAAAACATCATTACAGTAACCATATATAACGTCGTTACTACGCATAGATACACCCATGTGCAATTTATTATTCCTAATGAAGAACTGAATGTATTGTGTACACGGTAGGTCAGCTTGATTTTTATGTTTATGCATAGGTTGATGAACGACCATTGTACACCTACGACTATCTTTGTCTTTTTTAAGTTCCTTTAAAACCCACAGCCACTGAGTCCCCATTAAATAGGTACCGTAATTAGATTCTACGTTACCGTTCTCATCTTGGATGTCTAGCCAGATTTTTGCAAACTTACCTATATTTTTAACAGAAGGGTCTCCTGATAAATACCACAGCCATTCGGTGAATGCGTAATTGGCATTAAACTTTCGAGCTGGATTAGATATACCTACATCTGTAGGGTCTAATATAGTCAAGTTCTGGAATAATAGTTCTTTTTGATTTGTACCTCGACTACTGACGTCAAGGCCCATACTAAATAAGTCTTCAGTAGTACCTATTAGTGATTGTTCTAAATTTTTGTATATCTTTTGCATATCCTTAATATAACTAATTTTTTGTTAACTAGAAAGTAAAATGGTAAAAACCTAGGGCCGAAGCCCCAGGTCTTCAATTTTTACAAACCATTGTGCGGCATAATTGCCTGAGCGCGTTGCATACTACAATACTTAGAATTTTAGACCGAACCCTAAAGTAAGGTTCGTAGTCTTTTCTCCTGTATTGTACACGATTTTAGGGTCTACAAATATCCCTTTGTGAAACGTAAACATTTTACCAGCTCCAAATGACATGCCATCCGTAGATAGTCCGTCAGTTGCCACATAAGCAAAATACCCTTTTACGAAATATCTTGCGTGAAAGTCGATATCCATATCAACTGTTGAATCAGCTTGAGCAACAGAGCAACCTACCATTAGGTTATCCATTACACCATATCCGATTGTTGGTGATACTGACCATTCAGTCCAAGCTACATTTGCAATGTCACCTGTTCCTACGTACCAGTCACCTGCCGTGTTTTGAGCGTTAGCAGTAGTTAATCCTAAAGCTAAAGCTAATGTTAAAATAATTGTTCTCATAAGGTTTCTCCTTTTCAATTCATTGTTGTATTGGCATTATTGCCAAACAACGCGCCCTGATAAGACCTGTTAAGGTCAAATTTCTTTAATAAATTTTACTAGAACTATTGGTCGTCTAATATAACAAATTTTTTCGATATAACTAAGACAAATACTGAATAATTTCTTCAGGTGTCGCAAATTTTGTCATTGAATCACATTCTTCGCAAAACCATCTGATTTCATGCTTATCTGTCATTTTTAATTTTTGTCTTTCATGTTTACAGCTCTTTTGAAGTTTTTCTATCTCCTTCTCGGCTGTTTTTATTTCCTTTTTTAGTTGTTCCACTTTTTTCTCCACGAGTAATCTCCTTAACATATTGTTTAAGGTATAACTCTTGAACCCAATCGTTTCTAACTACGCTCATGATATCTCACATGCTCCACCTGCACAAGCTAATTCACCTGATAAATCAGTAGTGTCTTCAGATTCAGTAATTTTTGAAACATCTACATCAGTTAATGTTTTCATAAGCTCATCATACTTTTCTTTAGTGATATCCTCGAAAGGCGCTTGAGTATATGTACCACCGTCGTAAGGTAATACAGAAAGTCCATTATAGTATTTTCTGTTGTTCCACATCCACTCACCAGCTAATTCCCAATCATCTTGTTTCAAAGATACTGTTGCTGATACGTTGTGAGTATTACTACCTTTTCTATGTCCTGATTTTACCCATTCCGTAGCAACTTTCTTTACTCTTTCCATAAGAGCAAAAGGGGATTCAGTTCTCATAATCGCACCAGATGGAGCTTTTTGAGGAACGTGAATTACTGCAGTGTCATGAGGTCTAAAGTACTCGTCTTCTACCAATTCAGGGTGGTTATTTTTTAAGTATGTATAGATGGCTTCGTTTTTACCAACTCTAATTCTTCTAATGTAATAGTCATTGTGCCATGCGTGAATTCCACTGCTAGTACCTAGAACTAAACTAGTAGTTCCTGCAGGTTTTACAGTAGTACATCTTGCTGACGGATTGATTCCAATTTTTTTGGCAATACGGCTGTTTTCTTTCTTAACTAATTTAGCCGCTTCTTCCATATCATAGCCGAGTACAGTACCAGAACCTATACCTGTCATACTAACGCCAATCAGAGCATCTTTTTCAGTTGTTTCTTTCCAGATTGGTCTTAAATAGTGAAAGTCTGTATAGCCGGCTTGCAGAGTGCCAATGAAGGCCGCTGCCTTTACTCTTTCGTTTAAGTCTTGCTGCGATTCTATATTTGAAACGTTTACTTCACACAAATTACAAAACTGATATGGTCGGAGAGCTATTTCGCAGCAAGGATTGGTTCCCCAATCTTTGTCGTTATTAAAATAAATACCAGGCTCTCCAGCCCCGCTTTTTTCAACTCTATCCCAAAGATTCATAAAGAATTTTTTGGTAATCTTGTGTCTCATAAGGCAAGCCGAGTTGTTAGCTCTACCTCTGTATGGGTGTAATTCCCACCAATTACCTGATTTACAAGCAATCATTTCATCATCATCTGCACTAAATAAACTAATTAGTGCAGCACGTCTAATACCACCTGCAAGAACTGCATCAGCAATTATACATACGATATCGTGCACTTCAAGTGAAGATAATTGTTCGCCGTTATTCTTTTCACGTAGTATTCCTTCAATTTTAGTCAAACACTCTTTAAGCGGTTGAGGACCCGGCGCTTTACCACCTGATGTTACGAGTTGTGCACCTTTCTGTCGTATATCAGAATAGTCAAATACAACTCTACTTCCACCACCGTTCATATATGTTTTCATCAGAACCTTAACTGCATCTGCCCAACCTTCTATAGAATCACCTATAACAAATCTTCGAGTTCTTTTTGGATATGGTTGATTGATAACAGGTAATTTTTCAACATGGTGTTTTTGTACAGAATAACCTACACCAGTGCCCCCTAAAAGTAGAAACATACATTCAGAAAAAGAGTCCATGTGGTCGATTGGTAAAAACGCACAGTTGTAAATTCGATTAGGAGCTATTTCAATGGGTTTACCGCCAAACTGTAAACTTCTCATCGATGGTAAAATTTTCTTATCATATACCATCTGATAAGCTTCTTCAATTCCATCCTTTAAATCAGGATATCTCTTGATATGCATTTCTTTATTTCTTGTAACTATTTCAGACCAAGTTTCTCTTCTATCAAGGTCGTCGTTGTGTTTAGCGTATTTCATGTGAACTGTAATGTCACTTAAAATTTTACTGGATAACTCCATATCATTCTCCTTTATCAATTAAAATTTAGTGTGTAGGTATAAGTATCATATATAGACGATCGATTCATCAATCTTTCTGTTGAGCTTCAAATTTATCCTTGAGTAACTTTCTTATATATTCACTTCCTTGATTTATCTCTTGTTGAGTCTCTTGACCCTGAACAGAATTAGGTTCATATATTTCTATGTGTCCGTTACTTGCATTCATCTTACTTGGAAACGTAATGCCGTCTGGACCAAATCTGTTTTTAATTATATGCCATCTTCCTGTACCAGCCGTTTTGTCTTCTAACTTTCTACTTAAAGATATAACAAAATCAGCAGTCATAATCTTACTATATGATTCTGCAATTTTATCTGCTTGAATTACATCTTCGTTAATAGCACTACGATTGGCTTGTGAAGCCGTCCAAACAGGGACACCTTGTTCACCTGCTAGTCCACGTAAATCTTCGTAAATGTTACCTAACTCATGTCTGAGTTCACGTCCTCTTAAATTCTGACCTCTTAATAAGTCTGCATAGTCTACAATTATCAGATCAGGCTTTTTACCTTGTATCTTACATTTTTCGATGTGAGCTGAAAGTGAATTGACAGTTGCACCCTTTGTTGGATAGTACTTTACAATAAGTTCACCGGGTAAAGCTTTGACTTGCTTTTCAACGTCTTCTACGTGATACTTTAATTCTTGAGCCGATATGCCGGTAAGTATACTATCATATCGTAATCCTACATAATTCTGATTAAGTTCTAAAGTATAGTGTATTACAGTTTTTCCTTGTTTTACAGCATAAGCTCCGACATTAGCTAAAGCCCAAGATTTTCCAATACCAGCCGGCGCAACAAATACGCCTAATTCACCAGCAGATAAACCGCCGTCTGCTAAATCGTTGATAACAGGCCACTCGGTTGGAATACATTCTCTGATGTCGACTGTATATCGAGCTTGAACATCTTCAGCATATTCTAGTCCTATGTTTCTTTCAGTACCGGCTTTCATTGCATGGTCTATAGTAGACTTGATACTATCATAATCACCTGTTTGCAAATGTTCAACAGATTCCATAATAGCCTTTTTCAAAGTTTGATTTTTACAAAAGTCAATAGTCTGCTGTTTTACAAAATCTAAATCTTTAGCCTCTAAGTTTTTAACAACGTCTTTAAGGTGTTCTACAGTTTGCTTCTTTAGAATATCATCATCTAAATCTTCTAACTTAACCTTAAAAACTTCTAGCGTAGGGGATTCCTTATATTCAAGGTGGTACTTAATAACTGTGTCAGTTAACCACTGAATAGATGAATTTTCAAAGAAGCTTATATCTAGGATGTCTTGGACTTGTTGTAAAAAACTTGAGTCCCTAAGAAGAGCAGATATTATCTTTATCTGAAAACTATAACCGTAATCGCTTAATCTATCACTCATTTATTAAATGCCTCTATAGGGTGCCAAACCGTTCTTAAGTATAATTCAATGTCTTTAACTAACCACATGGCGTCTTCGTTTAGCATACGAATGAATTTAGGCTTGTCGAAACCTTGTGACTTTTTACGCACTATATTGATTAGTGATTCCTTAGACTGTGCAGATACTTCAACATCGTATAACTGCATAAGTCTGTAATTTAATTCAACTGTACTGAACTCATCTAATAGTCTAGTACATACCTTAGCAGGTTTTTTGTACTGACTGACAGTGTTGCGTAATTCAGTAAGTGTTAATTTGTTATCTGCAAATAGCTCAGGAATTGCTTTTTTCAAAGTCTTGATACCTGCACCTTTTAGACCAACGATATTGTCTGACTTATCACCTAATATAGCACGTAAAATAGCTAAGTTCTGAGGCATAATACCAAACATGTCTTTGACTTCTTTGTCAAAATAAAACACTTTTTTAGTCGGGGACCAAACGCAGCATTTTTCGTCAACTAATTGTAAGAAGTCTTTGTCAGTAGACATTATATATTTAGTAGAATCTGGATAAATCTGTTTGCTGATATATGCAATTGCATCGTCGGCTTCGATGTTTTCAGTAGCCATAACAGTAACAGGTAAAGCAGACAGATAATCTGTAAGCCTTGATAGTTGCTGTGACATCAATATCTTAGTATCTTCAGCAGTAAATGATTTACCATGTGCACTAAATACAGGTCTACGTTTAGCTTTGTAATCAGGATATAATTTACGTCTACGCGCAGAACCACCGCGACCATCAAAACAGATGATGACACGCGTTGGCCTGATTTGCTTGATTGCTGCGCCTAGACCTAGTAAAAAACCTTTGATGCCGCCAACAGGTACACCATGTTCGTTTTGACTAGGATTGATAGTAAAGTTCCTGAAGAATAAGTTTAGTCCGTCAACCAATAGAATTCTGTCGTCCTGGCTCATAGTGGGTTGTTCACTTAACGTAGCAAGGATGTCTTTATAGTTCTTTTTCATATATACTAATCTAACAAAAATTATTCAGAAACCAAAGAAAAAGGAGCAAAAAACAGCTCCTAATTCTAATCTATCCATTCGGTATATCGTCGTTACCGATTTCGATATCGTCAATACCTATATCATCTGTTTTATATGCCATGATAACTGCATTACAGATTCTGTCGTAGATTTGAGTTTTAAGTCTCTCATCATCGGTGATTTTAGATTCAAATTCTTTTGACATGAACTTAATTTCTTCACCAGTTTCAGTATCTGTGTATGTATACCAAGAGCCACCTTGCTTTACCATTTTGTACTCTTTCATTAAAGCTAACCAACTTCCAATATCATCGATTCCTGATTCAAATCGAATATCGAATTCAGCAGTCTTTAATGGCGGTCCCATACGATTTTTAACTACCTGCGCGCGAGTCTTGATTCCAATGCACTGCTTCTTATCATTGACTTTAGTGGTAATCTGTCCCATACCTTTAAGTCTTAATCTACAACTTGCATGGAACTGTAAAGCTTTTCCACCGCTTGTAGTCCAGGGGTCTCCAAATGAAACACCTAACTTCTGTCTTAACTGATTAGTAAATACTAGACAAATACGTTGACGACCGATTAACTGAGTTATCTTACGCATAGCTTTTGATAATACTAAAGCTTTTGCAGTAGCCCAGCCGTCTTTTTCATAATCAGCAGCTTGTTCTAATTTAGTAGTTGCTGCTGCTACAGAGTCAACGCATATTGTAACTAATCTGTCTTTAGAAGATTCCCTGACCTTCATGATAATACTTTCAATTACTTCAAAAATATCTTCGACCGTTTCCAGTTGAATGTACAACATTTTAGATACATCAATACCTATAGCTCTAGCGAATTCTTCGTTAAGTGCATTTTCAGTATCAATATAAACAGCTAAACCATCCTTCTTCTGAGTGTTAGCTAATAAATGTGCAGATATCAGTGACTTACCACTTGCTTCCATTCCTGTTATTTCGGTAATTCTACCAACAGGAATACCGCCGTTAGGGCGGTTGGATATTGCAAGGTCGAGTAAAGAAGAGCCCGTACTAATCCATTCTGTTAAATCAGTAGGGGTCTCTTCAGTACCATCAAGAAAGTAAGCAACTTTTACATCACTAAACTTCTTGTTCAGTGTGTCAGCTAATGTCCCAGCCAAGTCATCTCTGAGTTGTCCGTTTTCATAGCCTAGGTCCTTTTTCTTTCTCGCCATAATATAACCTCTTATTGGTCAAATAAATCGTCAAATGCTTTGTCGATATTATCTGTGCTAGTTGCACCTACAGAAGCAGCTTGCTCTTTTACAGGTGTAGTTTCTTGATTATTACCTTCATCGCCGTTTAACCAATCTTCAAGTATTCCTTTTAGCTCATCATAAGATTTCTTCTTATAAATGTCAAATAAGTCAACTTGACCATTGATAATCTTATCCGCTATATTTGAGTCTTCAGTAGCAGGTGTAACGTTTGGCTTTACTAAAATACCAGTCTTAGCATAGTTACCTGGGCCATCACCCGGTGTAAAGTTAATAACGATATCTCTACCGGAAGTAATGTCTGTAATATCACCATAGTCTGGGTCAGCAATGAACTGTAACAGTTCTTGATAAACTTGCTTACCAAAGCCCCATAATTTAACGCCTTCTGACTCTTTTCCTCTTACGATAACTGGAGCGTAAACTCTCATTTTTGGAGTTAACTGCTTAGCTAACTTGAAGTCATCTGAACTACCTGTATTTCTAAGTCTTTCAGCGAATTCTAAAATTGGGTCCGCTTCACCGTATGTAGTAGGTGATAAGTGATTTCTTTTTCCAACATTATAGTGGAAGTACATTTCAGTAAAAGGATTATCCTTGTTGTACTGATAAGGAACTAATCGAATTTGATTCTTTCCTGGTTCAGGTCTCCATAAGTTTGAAGTTCTCTGAGTTGAAGTTTGAAGCTTATTTAACTTCTTTCTAATTGCATCTAAATCAATTGCCATTTTTCTCTCCTATTTTTTAATGGTTGTTAATGATTACGAATATAACAAATCTTTTTGACTTGTCAAAGTATTTTCTCGATATTTTTGTAGTGTAAGCTCTTTAGCTTTAGATTCGACCATGATATCGAATGAATGGCCGTACGTTTGAATTTCGTTGTAAATATAATCGCTGTGCGCTTGAGGTATGACTTTTTCGTCAATACCACGCATAGCATATTCAATATCACGACCTTCACTGTAATGTGTCATAGGTTTTATGTTGTCAGGCCATGTACTGAGTGCTAGTTCGAGTGCTTCACGTTCACTGAGCTCGCCAGTACAAAATTGATGATGGTGATAGTCGAATACAATAGGTATGCCGATGACTTTGTGAATGCCATGATACAAATCAACAACGCTGAACATATTGCCTTTGTCATCGTTTTCAACGGTAAGACGTTGTTGTGTTGACGGCATAAGACGCTTGAAGTTTTCACAGAAACGTTGCATAGCTGAAGGTTTGTCGCCATATGCACCACCGACGTGAATGTTGATTTTGTTGTACGGCGTTTTGCTGAGACCCATGTAATCCATGAGCTTGGCATGGTTGTCAAGTTCGACAATGGCTTTGTCAACAATTTCAGGTGTTGGTGAAGCTAGTACACAGAATTGACCAGGGTGAAAAGAAAGGCGTTGACCGTATTCAGTAGCCAAATGACCGGCTTCTTGTAACTTGTCAATGATTTGAAAACTGTCGGGTAGGTCTTCGATTTCGAATTCACTGTACCACGGCACGATATTACTTGACATACGAAAAGCTTTGATATCGTTGTCATGATTCCACTGGATGATTTTGACAAGGTCAGTGACGTTTTGTAGAACAAGCGAACTGACATGTGGTAAGCCTTTGGCTTCAAATGTACGCTTGATACATTTACGATTTGTTGTGACTTTGTCTTTGCGTAGTGTCATATTGATACACGCATAGCCGAGATTATTGTGCATATTTTATTCTTTTAGTTTATACTAATCTAACAAATAATTTTCAGAACCCAAAGCAATTTACAGAAAAACTTGAATCAGTATGATTAAGCAAGCCAAAGCCAAAGTAAGCGAGGTCTTCATTGTTAAACCTTCACCCATAATCACATATGTTAATATGTAAAAGCTAATCATACCGCACGCAAAACCAATTAACCTACTAGGCCATAACAGCCCTCCATAGTATTCGACTGCTAATCTAGTAGCATGAATAAATGCGTATGATATAGGAATTGAGAATATACATGCCATCCAGAAAGGATGGTCTTTAGCCCATTTATTGATAAACTGGCCGTTGGTTTGAAACCATATTAACGTCTGCCCGATTAGAAACAGACCCATTGCTGAGAGTAATTTCATTTGTTAGTCCTTATTTATTATTTACTAATATAAGACAAAGGGTTCAGAACCCAAAGTCATTTGATATAAATATCAGTTAAG
>LUMC01000106.1_pt1 | contig 34278 bp, 33 predicted proteins | sample 729671 | NCBI WGS metagenome assembly LUMC01 (sample SAMN03860273, study PRJNA289734) | marine metagenome | biome: seawater column; feature: ocean; material: water; isolation source: Red Sea water column Station 91 - depth 10m | place: Saudi Arabia: Red Sea | collected 2011-10-15 | depth 10 m | reverse complement strand
CAATTAAACCTTTTTTTTGAGCACCAGCATTATTAAGGCCCTCAAATGCCAAGCCAGCACTTAAGGCACCATCTCCAACAACACATATAACTTTTGATTTGTCTTTATTTATATCTTTTGCGGCTTTAATACCTAACCCCGCTGATACTGCTGTAGAACTATGAGCTGTGCCAAAGGGATCATATTCACTTTCTGACCTTCTTACAAAACCATAAACACCATCTTTCTTTCTAAGTGTATCTATATTTTTTTTTCTTCCTGTAATGATTTTATGAGGATAAGCTTGATGTCCTACATCCCAGATTAATTTATCATGTGGAGTGTTAAAGACATAGTGGATTGCTACAGTTAATTCAACAACACCTAATCCAGCACCTAGATGACCACCAGTTTTTGAAACAGTCTCAATTGTTTTAGCTCTTAATTCTTCTGAGATTTGCTTTAGATCTTTCTTTTTAAATTCTCTTAAGTCAGATGGAAAATTAATTTTATCTAAAAGCTCATAATCCATAATTTAGTTTACTATTTTTGCCTAGATTTGATATTTTTATATCTGCAAAAAAACAAGAGTTTGTGGAAAGATTTTATTAAATAATTTGAAATATTTAAGTTCTTTTTCCTAAAATTATTAAGGATAAATTTTAAAGTTAAAATCTCTAGACTTTTTAGAATATAAAAACTAATTATATTATTCATGTTTTATGATGTAGATACAAAAAATATTGATAAACTTGCACATCTATCTATTAAAAGAGGAGTTGCACTTCAAAAAGGTCAAAACCTTTTAATAACAGCACCGTTAGAATCTTTACCTTTAGTTAGAAAAATAGCTGAATATGCTTATAAAGAAGGAGCTGGACTTGTGACCCCACTTTTCAATGATTCTGATATTACATTATCTCGATTTAAGTATGGAAATGATGAATCTTTCAATGTTGCAGCAAATTGGCTTTATAATGGGATGGGTGAAGCTTTTGATAACAATACAGCTAGAATGGCTATTGCTGGTGATGATCCCATGCTATTATCTGAAATTGATCCTGATAAAGTTTCGCGTGCAAATAAAGCTAATGCTGTTGCATACAAACCAGCTAGAGAAAGAATTACTGAATTTAAAATTAATTGGAATATAATTTCGTGGCCAGGAAAAGCATGGGCAAAAAGAGTCTTCCCAGATCTTGATGATAGTGAAGCAATTAAAAAATTAGGAGATGCAATATTTCATGCATCAAGAGTTAGCAATGATGATCCTGTAGCTGAATGGGATCAACATAATAAAAATTTAAGAGATAAAACAGATTGGTTAAATGCAAAAAATTTTCATTCTTTAAAATACTCTGGTCCTGGAACATCTTTAACTGTAGGTCTTGCTGATGACCATGAGTGGATGGGAGGGGCATCAGAGGCACAGAATTATCAAGGAACCCTAATTGAGGGTATTAATGTTCGCTTTGAAGATGGTAAAATTGTTGATGCAAAATCCTCTAAAGGACAAGATGTTTTATTAAAAGTTCTTGATTCAGATGAAGGTTCAAGAAGACTTGGTGAAGTAGCCTTAGTTCCAAATAGTTCACCTATTTCGCAATTAGGAATAACTTTTTATAACACTCTATTTGACGAAAATGCTGCTTCTCATATTGCTTTAGGACAGTGTTACTCAAAATGTTTCAAATCCAAAAAAGACTTATCAAAAGAAGAGATTACTCAAAGAGGTGGTAATTCAAGCATGATACATATTGATTGGATGATTGGCTCAGGTGAAATTGATGTCGAGGGTGTTGATAAGGATGGCGCTGCTACGCCAATATTTAAACAAGGAGAATGGTGTAACTAGTTTTTCTATTTTTTTAAATAAGGTCCAAAGCTAAGATCTAAACCTACACCAACTCTAGCTAAAGAATAAATAATAACTAAGAAAAAAATTACTATAATTAAGTTTCGTATAATCTTTTTTTCATCCATAAAATTACGCTGTTTGTATATTTGTATTAGATAATGGTTTTTCTCTAATTGGTAAATGGATTATTGCAGAAAAGGCACCTACTCCTATACCAACCCACCATACAATATCATAACTTCCATAGATATCATAAAATAGACCACCTAACCAAACACCTACAAAAGATCCTAGCTGATGAGAAAAAAATACAATCCCATATAATGTACCCATAAATTTTAATCCATAAATATGGCCTATAATTCCTGAAGTTAAAGGAACTGTTGCTAACCATAAAGCACCCATAACTATTGAAAATATTGCAATAGATATTGGTGTAATAGGTAGTAAGATAAATAAAATTGCCGCAATAGTCCTTCCAGTATAAATTAAAGATAAAAGATATTTCTTATAATGTCCCTTTCCTAAGGCTCCAGCAATCAAACAACCAATTATATTAAACAATCCTATAAGAGCCATAGATAATGCTCCTAAACCTTCTACAGAACTACAAACCAAACTTATTAAACTTCCTTCTATAATTGGACTACTAGATTCAACAATAAATGCTGGAAAGTGTGCAGTAATAAATGCTAACTGAAAGCCACAAGAAAAAAAACCAAAGAACAACATTGAGTATGTTGGATCTTTTAATGCAACAAATACAGCATCAGTAATTTTTTCATTTTCATTATTAATATTTGTATTTGATAATTCTGTTTTTAAAATTGGAACAAGAATTAGTGTTATTAATAATATAATTGAAAAGATTTCAAACACTGAAGACCAAGGCAAAAATGATAATAGAATAGAAGCAAGTGGTGGACCAACCACTTGTCCAGCTGATCCTGCAGCAGTTGTAATACCTAGTGCTAAAGATCTTTTTTCTGGAGATGTGGCTCTTCCAACTACTGCTAAAATTGGACCAAAACCACTACCAGCTATACCAAAACCAATTAATAGGTTTAAAGTTTGATGCGCCTCTGGAGTTGTAGCAGTACTACTTATGAAAATTCCAATTGCATAAAGAATTAAGCCTAGCGCTATTGCTTTTCTATCACCATATTTTTCGGCAAAAGCACTAAATAGTGGAGTGCCTACCCCCCAAGCTAAATTTTGAATAGCAATGGCAAGAGAAAATTCTGAACGGTTCCATAAAAAATCAGACGCAATAGGAATTTGAAATAGGCCAAATGTTGAACGAATTGCAAAACTTATTAAAAGAATTAAACTTCCTCCAATTAGAATAGGAGTAAATACAGAATTAATTCTCTCATCTTTCATATTTAATTAGATAACAGGAAGAATTTTTATTTCTAGAATTTTTATTATTATTAAATCGTATTATTTAATTCTGTCTTTTCGTTTTCTTCTTTTTCAGGAACAACATATGCAACAGCACAATGATCTAAACAATAAGGCTTATCTTCAAATCTATCTTTACCACAAAAACGAAAGTCAGCTTCATCAGGATGACCTTCAGGCCATTCACAACCTCTCTTTGGAGCTGCAGTGAATATATTTTTAACAACCGGTTGGAAAACAGCAGGCTCTTTAGAGACAATCTCTGGTTCTTTGGTGCTTTCAAAATTTAATTTTGGCATTACTGGAGATCTAGCTTTTTTTCGATCAGGCTTAACAGCTGTTCTTCTTATAGGTGATGGTCTTCTCTCGAGTCCAATTCTATGAGCTTTTCCAACCACTGCGTTTTTGGTGAAACCTAATAATTTTCCAATTTGAGCTGTTGGTAGACCTTGGTCCCATAAATCTCTAAGTTTTGCTACATTATTATCATCCCAAGGCATAATCAAACTCCATTACTACATTTAGTAGCTTAAAAAAGGTTTAATATACTAAATATATGTATTAAAAAAGATAAAACTGCAAATTTTTAAAAAAAATCAATGATTTCCAGCATTTTTTTTATATACATGTGAATAGAAATGAAAGAATTAAGAGATCTAGACTGTAAAAATAAAAAAATAATTGTTCGAGTTGATTTAAACGTACCAGTTTTGGAAGGGACAATTACAGATCATTCAAGAATTCATGCTATTTTACCAACACTAGAAAAACTAATTAAAAATAAAAATAAGATATTCTTAATTGCTCATTTTGGCCGACCTAAAGGTCAAGTTAATAAAACATATTCCATTGAGTTTTTATGTTCAGAATTAAAAAAATTTTTAAATTTAAACACAATTCATTTTTTAGCTAACTGTGAAAAAAAAATAATTGAGACAAAAATTGCTGAAATGGACATGGGGGAAATTTGTCTATTAGAAAATATTCGTTTTAATGCTGAAGAAGAAAAAAATGATCTTAATTTTTCAAAATTATTAGCTTCTAGTTTTGACATATATATTAATGACGCGTTCTCTGCATCTCATCGTAATCATGCATCTATAGTAGGTATTACTAAATACTTACCTTCATACGCTGGATTAAGTTTCTCAAAAGAAATTGAAAATTTAGATAAATTTTTAGAAAATTCAAATAAACCAAATTTAGCAATTATAGGTGGCTCAAAGGTTTCAACAAAAATAAAAGTTTTAGAAAATATAGTTGAAATTTTTGACTCTTTAGTGATTGGTGGTGCAATGGCTAATACCTTTTTGCTATCAAATAATTATAACGTTGGTTCTTCTCTGGTAGAAAATGATTTTATTGAACTATCAAAAAAGATACAAAAAAAAGCAGAATCAAAAAATTGCAAAATACTTTTACCAATTGATGCTGTTTGCTCAAAAACAATAGAAGATAGAGTAAATGTTAAGACTTATTCAATCAATAATATTCCAAATGACCAAATGATATTAGATGTTGGTGAACAAACAACAAAACTAATTTCAGATGAAATATTAAAATCTAAATCAATTTTATGGAATGGGCCTTTAGGCGCATTTGAGTATAGTCCATTTGATAAAAGTACAATTTCAGTTGCAAATATTATACAAAATTATTCAAGTAAATCTCAATTAGATGCTCTAGCAGGAGGAGGAGATACACTTGCAGCAATAAAAAAAGCTAAAGCCAATGATGCATTTAAATATTTATCTACAGCTGGGGGTGCATTTTTAGAGTGGCTTGAGGGAAATAAATCACCAGGATTTATAGCATTAAGAGAAAACAATTTTTAACTTAATCTTCAATTTGATATTTTTTAATTAAAGGGAATTGTGTCATCGTAAAAATAAACGTAATTGGCAAGATACCAAAAACTTTAAAATTTACCCAAACATCAGTACTTTGTGTTCTCCAAACAATTTCATTTAAAACAGCAAGTGCAACAAAAAAAGCAATCCACCTTTGAGTTAATATTCTCCATCCATCTTCTTCTAGTTTAAGCGCAGCACCTAAAAGATACTTTAAAAGAGGTTTTTTAACAATCACTCCTCCATATAAAATTAATGCGAAGACCATATTTATTATTGTTGGTTTCATTTTAATAAAAATTTCATTGTCAAAATAAATTGTTAGACCTCCAAATATTAATACAATCGCAGCCCCAAGAGTTGGCATAATTGGTATTTTTTTCTCAAGTATATATGAAATGATTACTGAAATTACAGTTGCAATCATAAGAGGAAGTATTGCTTCTTGAAGACCACTTCTTGTATAAAAAATAAAGAATACTGCAAGCGGTCCTATATCAATTAATAATTTATAAACTGACTTCATTTTTGTTCTTCTAGATTTAAAATAGACCTAGCAAAGTTTTGAGAATTAAAGGTTACAAGGTCCTCAATACTTTCTCCAAGACCAACATAACTTATAGGGATTTCAAATTTATTTGCAATTGAAATTAATGCTCCACCTTTTGCTGTTCCATCCAATTTAGTTATTATAAGACTTGATACATTAAGTTCATTTCCAAAGATTTCCACTTGCTTAATCATGTTCGAACCATTCGTTCCATCTAAAACTAACACAGTTTCAATATTAAAAGAGGAATTAACTTTTGAGATAACATTCTTCAATTTAATTAGCTGATTAATGAGGTTAGTATTATTTGATAATCTTCCAGCAGTATCTATAAGTAAAAAATCATAATTTTCTTTTCCAAATTCTTCAGTTGCCTGATACGCTACACTTGCTGGATCTTGATTACTTTTTCCAGCGATAAAACCATTATTATTTTTTTTTGCCCAATTTTCCAACTGCTCAACAGCTGCTGCCCTAAATGTATCACAAGCCGCAATCAGAATTTTTTTATTTGATAAAATTTTATTTGCAATTTTACCAATAGTGGTTGTCTTTCCACTTCCGTTTACTCCAACAAATATTAATATTTTTTTTTCATCATTTTTTTCATTTATCAGAACATGTTCTCTTGGAAGTAATATACTTTCTATATTTTGAGCTAAGATTTCTAGTACATTTTTTATTCCATCATCATTTGAAATTTTTATTTTTTTTATAGAATCTATTAGCTGATTTACAACATCCAAACTAATATCAGATGAAATAAGAACATTTTCTAATTCTTCTAAAGTTAAATCGTCTATTTTTTTGTTTTTTAAAATCTCTAAAATATTAAAAGAAAGTATATTTGAAGTTTTACTTAACTTATCTTTAAATATTGAGAACAAACTCATGCTATTCTTGCTAATAACGTATCATTTTCTACGCCTGTGTATATACAGGAAATTATATTTCCCTCTTTAAACTCTTCTTCAAGTTTTACTTTTAAAAAATGCTGATCTTTTCCAAGTGAAAAATTTTCTTTTCTACTTTCAATTAAAATTTGTTCCTTCTTTCCAATATTTTTTTTTAAATGTTGTTTTAATTTTTCCATACCTCTTTCTCTAAGTCTTCTTGCTCTATCTTTGATAATATTTTTTTGAACTTGAGGCATTCTAGATGCAGGAGTGTTTTCTCTTGGTGAATAAGGAAAAATATGAAGATGAGTTAAATTACACTCATCAACTAGTTTAATTGAATCTTGAAACATTGTTTCTGTCTCTGTTGGAAAACCGGCAATTATATCAGCACCAAATGTTGCATCTTTCCTAATAGATAAAACTTTCTTACAAAAATTAATTGCCATTTCCCTTGAATGTCTTCTTTTCATTCTTTTCAAAATTAAATTGTTTCCAGCTTGTAAACTTATATGAAAATGAGGCATCAATCTTTCGTCCTTTAAAACATCCCAAAAATCTTCGTCTATTTCAGCGCAGTCAATTGAAGACAAACGCAGCTGTCTTAATTCAGGTACTAATTTTAGAATTCTTTTAATTAAATTAGAAAAAGTAGGTTTTGCTGGAAGATCTTTTCCATAATCAGTTATATCTACTCCTGTTAAGACTACTTCATTATATCCATTGCTAACAATTTTTTTTATTTTATTTACTATCTCTCCAGCAGGTACACTTCTATTATTGCCCCTGCCAAATGGAATAATACAAAAAGTACAGCGATGGTTACAACCTTGTTGTATTTCAATATAAGCTCTCGATTTTCCTTCAAATTTTTCAATTGAATTAGGTACTGTTTTACTTTCTTCTAATATATTTCCTACTTTAAGATTTTTAGACTGATCGATATTTTTCCATGTTAAAGTTTCTAATTTTTCTGTGTTCCCAATTACTGAGTCTACTTCTTTTAAATCTTTATATTTTAATGGATTGATTTGAGCCGCACATCCTGTAACTACTATTTTATTATTAGGAAAATTTTTTTTTGCCTTTCTAATTTCATAAGAAACTTTTTTCTCAGCTTCTTCAGTTACTGCACATGAGTTTATGACTGTAACATTATTTAAATTATTTGTTTTAAGATGGTTTTTAATAATTTCACCTTCATAAATATTCAATCTACAACCTAGATTGACTACGTAGTTTTTATTTTTCATAAATTATATTTCTAAACTACCCCGATAACTTATTTCTGCAGGTCCTATCATAATAGATTCATTATTAATTATATTTATGTGCAGTGAACCTTTTTCAAGTTTCACTTCAGCGTTATTTTCAATCAATCCTTTTTTCCACGCCGCATATACAGCCGCACAGGCACCACTACCACAAGCTAACGTGATTCCAACTCCACGTTCCCAAACTCTCATTTCAATTAAATTTGAATTAATAACTTCAACTATTTCAACATTAGTTTTTTTTGGAAAGAGCTCATGATTTTCTATTGTAGGACCTATACTTTCAAGATCTGTATCTTTGATCGATTTTCCAAAAAAAACTACATGTGGATTACCTACATTAACAGCAACTCCATTACTATATCCATCAATTGAAATTGGTATATTCATTGTATCGACTTCTTTACTTAAAGGAATTTTATCCCAAGTATTTTTTATTGAACCCATGTTGACACTTATATTGTTATCTATTTTTTTTGATTCTAATATGCCTGCATCAGATTGAATTTTTAAAATTTCTTTATTTGAATCTTCATCAAATAGTATTTTTGCCACGCAGCGTGTTCCATTACCACAAGCTTCGGCTCTATCACCACCAGGATTAAAAATTTCAATTTCAGCATCAGCAATTTGATTACTTGTATTATTAATTGTGATTAATTGATCACACCCTGCCCCAGTTCTTCTGTCACTGAGTCTTTTAATAATATCTTCAGTAATTGCGATATTGTTAGACCTTTTATCTATGATAACAAAATCGTTCCCAAGTCCATGCATCTTTATAAAGTCTACTTTTTGCATATTTGTTTTATAACCTAATTTATCGATAAATCTCAGTAAATATGGGAAATTTAAGAATACTTGACTTTCAATTATTCAGCTAATAGAGGGTCACCAACAAATCCTATATTTGTAAACGAATTGAGCTTGTTACAATTGTGATAGGTACTCTAGCCCACGAGTTTCGTGCCCTGGAGTTAAAAGGCTATTGGAGATTTATGTTTGATACACTGAACACAAAATTTGAAAAAATTGTTCAAAGTATTCGGGGTAAGGCTGTTATATCAGAAACAGATCTTGAAGTTACATTACGTGAAATTAGAATTGCTCTCTTAGAGGCAGATGTTTCCTTAGTTGTAGTAAAAGAATTTATAAATTCCATCAAGTCAAACATTTTAGGAAAAGAAATTCTCAAATCTGTTAAGCCAGATCAAATGATCATAAAGCTTGTGCAAGATGAGCTTGTAAAAATTCTTGGATCAGAAAATAAATCTCTAAATTTATCTTCTTCTCAATTAACTAAAATATTGTTTTGTGGATTACAGGGATCTGGGAAAACAACATCAATTGCCAAACTTTCCTATTTGTTAAAGAAGTCTTCAAAGAAAAAAATTTTACTAGCATCAGCAGACATTTATCGACCAGCAGCACAAGAACAATTAAAAGTATTAGCTGAAGAAACTGGCTCAGATTTCTTTAGTCATAATCTATCATCAGTCAGTAATATTGTTGATGATTCTATAGACTATGCTCAAAAAAATTTATTTGATATTCTTATTTTAGATACTGCTGGACGACAAGTTGTAGATAAAAAGTTAATGAGTGAATTAATAGAAATTGAAAATAAGTTTAAACCTGACGAAACATTATTAGTAGCAGATGCTCTAACAGGACAAGATGCTGCAAATGTAGCTAAAAGTTTTAGTGATGCAATAAATATTACTGGATCAATTTTAACTCGAATAGATGGTGATAGCAGAGGTGGTGCAGCACTATCAATTAAATCGATAACAAACTCTCCTATAAAATTTATAGGACTAGGTGAAAAAGTAGAAAATTTTGAACCTTTCCATCCTGAAAGAATTGCACAAAGAATTTTAGGTATGGGAGATATTGTATCTCTTGTCGAAAAAGCTGCTGAAAATATTGATAAAGAAGAAATGGAAGATATGGCAAAAAAGATCGCTAAAGGAAAATTTGATCTTGAAGATTTTGCCAATCAATTAAAGCAAATGGGTAAAATGGGTGGAGTCTCCGGTTTACTTTCTATGATGCCAGGTGTTTCAAAGGCACAGAAGTTAATGGCAGAAAATAAAATTTCTAATTCAATGATTGATAAACAAATAGCTATAATCAGTTCAATGACAAAAAAAGAAAGGGCTGATCCAGATATTATAAAGGCTTCACGTAAAATTAGAATTTCAAAAGGATCTGGAACAAAAGTTCAAGACGTTAACAGGTTATTAAAACAGTTTCTCCAATCACAAAAAATGATGAAGAGAATGAAATCAATGGGCAAAGGAGGAATTCCCAGTGATTTAATGCAAAAATTACAAGGAAATCTTCCTCCAAACATAAATTAGAAAGGAAATAAAATGCCAGTAAGAATAAGATTATCAAGAGGTGGTGCAAAGAAAAGACCATTTTATAGAATAGTAGTTGCTGATTCTAGAAGAGCTAGAGATGGAAAATTTATAGATCAAATTGGAACTTATAACCCAATGCTTCCAAAGGATAGCGCTGATAGAGTTAAAATGGATTTAGACAAAGCTAAGGAATGGATTGCAAAAGGAGCAAAACCATCAGATAGAATTTCTATTTTTCTTAGCAATCTTGGTGTGATGGAAAAACCAGTTATTACTGAAAAAACAAAAAAACATCTACCTAAGAAAAAAGCACAGGAACGTTTAGCTGCTGCTAAAGAAAAAGAAGAAGAAGAAGCAGAAGCTAAGCCAGCTGAAGATGCACAACCTGCTGAAGAACCAAAAGCAGAAGAAGCAGAAGCTAAAAAAGAATAAAATCAATTTTTGCTTTGAGTAATAAAGATATTATTCTTGTTGGTCAGTTTGGATCTCCTTTAGGATTAAAAGGTGAAATAAAAGTTAATATGATGACTACCTCGTTTGAAGTTTTTAAAAATTTAAAAAACTATTATAATTTTGATGGTTCAGTTGCTTGGAATTTTAAAAATATTTTATTCAAAAATAATAAGTGTGTTGTTCAAGTTGAAAAATACTTTTCTAGAGAAGATGTTTTAGAGCTTAAAGGTCAAAAAATTTTTTCAAATAAGAAATTTTTTCCAAAAACAAAAGATAATGAGTTTTACATAAACGATCTAATCGAATGCATGATTTTCTTGAAAGACAATACTAGTATTGGAAAAGTTTTAAGTGTTCAAAATTTTGGGGCAGGTGATTTATTAGAAGTCAAATATAATACCAAACTTATTCTTATACCTTTTGATAAAACAAATATTTTATCAGTTAATATTAATAAAAAAGAAATTATAGCTGATCCAATACCTGGTATTCTTGATTAAAATGAGAGTAGTAATTTTAACTTGTTATCCTGAGATGTTCCCTGGTTCACTAGGATATTCTGTAATCGGAAATGCATTAAACAATAAAAAATTTTCTCTCGAGATAGTCAATCTACATAATTTTGGAATTGACAAAAGAGGAAGTGTTGATGATGAACCTTTTGGGGGAGGCCCTGGAATGGTTATTCGTCCAGATGTGATTGAAAAAGCATTAAATTCAATCACTTTCAAAACCGATAATTACTGCAAAATTTTTCTAACACCGTCAGGTCAGAAATTATCTCAAGCCAAACTTAATAATCTATCAAAACATGATGAAATGCTTATTTTATGCGGTAGATTTGAAGGGGTTGACCAAAGAGCTATAGAAATTCTTGATTTTCAGGAAATAAGTATCGGTGATTACGTCCTTTCTGGTGGTGAGATTGCTGCCCAGGTGTTAGTTGAAGGTTGTATTCGTCTCATTCCTGGAGTATTAGGGCAGCCACAAAGTTTATTAGAAGAATCTTTTTCTAATAATCTGCTTGAATATCCTCATTATACCAGACCACAAACCTGGGAAGATATTCAGGGAAATAAACATGAAGTTCCAGATGTTTTAACATCAGGTCATCATGAAAAAATTGATAAATGGAGAAAAGAAAAATCGGTTGAAAAAACTAAAGAATTAAGACCAGATCTTTATAAAAAGGAAATATAAAATGAGTAATTTATTAGAGACATTTGAAAAACAACAGATTGAAAAGTTAACTTCAAAAAAAAGAGTTCCTGCTTTTCGTCCAGGTGATACTTTAAAAGTTACTGTAAGAATTACAGAGGGAAGTAAGTCGAGACTTCAAGCATTTGAAGGTATTTGTATTGCAAGAAAAAATAATTCAGTAAACTCTAACTTTACTGTGAGAAAAATATCTCATGGAGAGGGTGTTGAAAGAGTATTCCCTTTATTCAGTCCATTAGTAGAAAAAATTGAAGTTGTTAGAAAAGGCGATGTAAGAAGAGCTAAGCTATATTATCTAAGAGAATTATCTGGAAAGAAAGCAAGGATCGCAGATAAAGATAGGGGCGATGAAGCTGATCAATATGAATATATAGAGGAAGCTCCTCCGGTAGAAGAAACAAAAACTGCAGATACAGATACAAATGCTGCAGAGGAACCAAAAGCTGAAGAGGTAGAAGCAAAACAAGCAGAGACAAAAGCAGAAGAAGCAGAAGCCAAACCAGCAGAAGAATCTAAAGCAGAAGCTGCAGAGGAATCTAGTAAAGAAGAGGAAAAAGCAGCCGAAAATAAATCGGATGACAATAAATAATCCTAAAACTCTTTTTGATAAAATTTGGGAACATCATCTTGTTGATAGACAAGAAGATGGAACTTGTCTTATATATATTGATAGACACCTTGTTCATGAAGTTACAAGCCCTCAAGCATTTGAAGGTTTAAGAAATAATAATCGTAAAGTTAGAAGACCCGAAAGTACTTTTGCTGTAGCTGATCACAATGTTCCAACCTCAGATAGATCTAAAGGTATAGAAAATAAAGAAAGTAGAATTCAGGTTGAAACACTAGAAAAAAATTGCAAAGATTTTGATGTTACACTTTTTCCATTATTAGATAGCAGACAAGGTATAGTTCATATAGTTGGACCAGAACAAGGTATTACTCAGCCAGGTATGACAATAGTTTGTGGTGATAGTCATACAGCAACACACGGAGCATTTGGTGCCTTAGCTTTTGGTATCGGCACAAGTGAAGTTGAGCATGTATTAGCTACTCAGACCTTAATTCAAAAACCTGCAAAGAATATGCGAATTTCTGTTGAAGGTAAGTTAAACTTAGGTGTTACAGCAAAAGATATTATTCTTCATATAATAGGAAAAATAGGAACGGCTGGTGGAACTGGTTATGTTATTGAATATGCTGGTAATGCAATTTCCTCTCTTTCTATGGAAGGAAGAATGACAATCTGTAATATGAGTATTGAAGCAGGTGCTAGAGCTGGTTTAATCGCTCCTGACGAAAAAACTTTTGAATATATTAAAGGTAGACCGTATGCTCCATCAGGAGATAATTGGGACAAAGCAGTAGAATTTTGGAAATCTCTTCCATCTGATGAGGGTGCAAAATATGATGAAGAAATTTTAATTAATGCTGAAGATATTTCACCACAAATTACTTGGGGCACAAGCCCACAAGACGTTGTTGCTATAAATGGTATAGTACCAAATCCTCAAGAAGAGAGTAATCCAAATAGAAAGAAGGCTATGGAGCGTTCTCTTGAATATATGGGTTTAGAACCCAAACAAGAAATACAAAAAATTAAAATTGATAAAGTATTTATTGGCTCTTGCACTAATGGAAGAATTGAGGATTTAAGAGAAGTTGCTAAAGTTGTAGAAGGCAAAAAAGTTTCTGTAGACTCAATGATTGTTCCTGGTTCAGGTCTAGTTAAAAAACAAGCTGAAGAAGAAGGTTTAGATAAAATTTTTATTGAAGCAGGATTTGATTGGAGAGAGCCAGGTTGCTCCATGTGTTTAGCTATGAATCCAGATCAATTAAAACCACAAGAAAGATGTGCATCAACATCAAATAGAAATTTTGAAGGTAGACAAGGTAGAGAAGGTAGAACACATCTTGTTAGTCCTGCAATAGCTGCTGCCTCTGCAATCAAAGGTTCTTTTGCAACAGCAGAGGATTTATAAATGGAATCATTTAAAACAATAATTGGTATCCCTGCACCACTACCAATGATTAATGTCGATACCGATATGATTATTCCAAAACAATTTTTGAAAACAATAAAGAGATCTGGTTTAGGAAAAAACTTATTTCATGAATTAAGATACGATATTCAAGGTAACATAAAGAATGATTTTGTTCTTAACTGGGACCCTTATAAAACTTCAAAAATTTTAATTGCTGGGGCAAATTTTGGTTGTGGATCAAGTAGAGAGCATGCACCATGGTCACTTTTAGATTTTGGTTTTAAGTCAATAATTGCACCAAGCTTCGCAGATATTTTCTATAATAATTGTTTTAAAAATGGAATACTGCCAATTAAGTTAGATCAACAAAAGGTAGATATATTAATGAACGAAGCAGAAAATAAAAATGATGTTTCAGTTGATTTAGAAAATCAAAAAATCACTTATCAAAATGATAAAACAATAGAATTTGAAATTGATGCATTTCGAAAAAAATGTTTGCTAGAGGGTTTGGATGATATTGGTTTGACGCTCCAAAAAAATAAAAAAATTGATGTTCACGAAGAAAAAATACACAGTATCCAACCTTGGATAGTGTAGTCAAAAATGAGTAATAAAAAAATTTTAATTTTACCTGGTGATGGAATTGGCAATGAAGTTATGGCTGAGGTATTAAAAATAATTGATTGGATGGAAAAAACTAAATCTTTATCTTTTGATATTTCTGAAAGATTAGTTGGGGGTACAGCATACGATAAAGAAGGTAATTCTATAAGTGATGAAACAATGCAAGTAGCTATGGATTGTGATGCAGTATTATTTGGTGCGGTAGGAGGCGCTAAATGGGATAACGTAGAAAGAGATAAAAGACCTGAAGCAGCCTTATTAAGATTAAGAAAAGACCTTGATCTCTTTGCTAATCTAAGACCAGCGGTTGTTTTAGATGCTCTTTCAGATTCATCATCTTTAAAATCTGATCTTGTTAAAGGATTAGATATTTTGATAATAAGAGAATTAACAAGTGGTGTATATTTTGGACAACCAAGAGGTATATCAAAAATTAGTGAGACTGAAAGTAAGGCAGTTGATACTCAACTGTATACCACATCAGAAGTTAATAGAGTTTCACGAGTGGCATTTGATTTAGCAAAGTTGCGTAATAATAAAGTTACATCAGTAGAAAAATCAAATGTAATGGAAACAGGTTTATTTTGGAAACAAACCGTAACAGATTTACATAAAAAGGAATATTCTGATGTTAATTTAGAACACATGCTTGCAGATAATTGTGCAATGCAGTTAGTTCGTTATCCAAAACAATTTGATGTTATACTTACAGATAACTTATTTGGTGATCTTTTAAGTGATACTGCAGCTATGCTAACAGGATCTTTAGGAATGCTTCCTTCAGCAGCTCTTGGACCAGTTAAAGAAAATGGAACTAGAGCAGCAATGTATGAGCCCGTTCATGGTAGTGCACCAGATATAGCTGGGCAATCTAAAGCAAATCCTTTAGCAATGATCATGAGCTTTGCTATGATGTTGAAATATAGTTTTGATATGCAAGAAGATAGTCAAATGATTGAGAAAGCTGTACAGAATGTATTACTAAAAGGTTTAAGAACAGCTGATATAAAAGATGGAGCAGAAAAAATTATCTCAACTCAAGAAATGGGCAATGCTGTTATTGAAGAATTAAAAATTCTATCTGGAAATTAAATGACTCAAAAATACAATATAGCAGTAGCAGGAGCAACAGGTGCGGTAGGAACAGAAATAGTTCAAATATTAGAGCAAAGGGATTTTCCAATAGACAATTTATATTTACTTGCATCATCAAAATCAAAAGGCAAAAAAGTAGAGTTTAAAGATAAAGAAATTGTTGTAGAAGACTTATCAGAATTTGATTTTTCAAAAGCTCACATTGGTTTATTTTCACCTGGTGGTAAAATTTCTGCAGAATATGCACCAAAAGCAGCTAAAAAAGGATGTATTGTTATAGACAATACCTCTCATTTTCGAATGCAACAAAATATTCCTTTAATCGTTCCTGAAGTAAACGCTAATGCACTTGATGAATTTTTTGATGATGAAAACAGAACTAATATTATTTCAAATCCTAACTGTTCAACTATACAAATGGTTGTTGCATTAAAACCACTTCATGAAAAAGCAATTATAAACAGAGTTGTTGTATCAACATATCAAGCTGTTTCTGGAGCAGGTAAAACAGGTATGGATGAATTATTTAATCAGACTCAAAATGTTTATGCAAACCAAGAATTAAAAAAAGAAAAGTTTACAAAACAAATTGCTTTTAATGCCATTCCACACATTGGAGCTTTTTTAGAAAATGGTAATACAGAAGAAGAGCAAAAAATGATTGATGAAACAAAAAAAATTCTAGACGAGGGAATTAATGTTTCAGCAACTTGTGTTAGAACAGCTGTATTTATTGGCCATTCAGAAGCTGTAAATATAGAGTTTGACTCACCATTAGATGAAAAAGAAGCTAACGAAATATTATCTAACTCTGAAGGTATTTCAGTAATTGATCATCGAAAAGATGAAGGTTATGTGACTCCTGTTGAAATTGCAGGAGAGGATAAAGTTTATATTAGTAGAATTAGAAATGATCAATCAATAGATAATGGTTTGAATTTATGGGTAGTCTCAGATAATTTGCGCAAAGGAGCAGCACTTAATGCTGTTCAAATTGCAGAATTAATTATTTCAAAATATTCAAATTCCATAAATATTTAATTATAATCTATTAATCTTTTTCCATCAAAAATTACTTGGCGGTCTCGTAGGGACTCGAACCCCAAATCCATGTTCCGAAGACACGTGTGATATCCATTTCACCACGAGACCATTTATTATAATTATTTATTATTGAAATTTTCTAATTTTTGAATGAAATCTTTAAGAATAGGATCTCTTTTTATTTCATAGACTATTTTAATTGGGTGCCTATTTTTATCTGAAGCCCATTTCATATCATCTAAAAGAATTGGAGATGGAATTGTGTTAGTTGGTGCCCAGTCTTCGTTTAAGACATAACCAACTGCTGCCATATCCCAAATTTCTTTTGACCAACCTTTATGGATACTATTGTACTCTTTAAATCGCATTGCTAGAAATTTACCGATTTCACCATGAGGTTCGATGTATTTTTCTATTTCTGGAACTGTTGAAATAAGATGTGAAGTTACTCCTTTACAAGGAACCATAACGAGAGAAACACCGCTATCAAATAAAACTTGAGCACCTCCAATATCTTGCTTTAGATTAAATTCCATATTTTGTGGCCAATAAAGCGCATTACCTCCCAACCAAACTACAACAAGTTTTTTTATAATTTCTGGCTCTTTTAATATTGCAGACGCAACATTTGAAATAGCGCCGATAGCTAATACGTATAAAGGATCTTCTTCAGAACATTTTAAAGCACTTTCTATGATATTATCTGCTGCAGGCGAATTAATTGGTTTTTTTTCAAAACCTACATATTTTGTTGAGCCTTTAAAAACAAAATTATTTTTTTTAAAATTTATTTTTTCTAACAATCGAAAGATTTCATCATAACTAAGCTCCATTCCCTTTTTTGGATTATCCGAACGATTATTCATTGAAAAAGGAGCTGCATTTATACTTTGCACTTCAATTTTTTCTTTTGAAAACAACATTTGCACTAAAGCAAATTGATCATCAATTTCATTGTAGGTATCTGTATCAAGAATTGCTTTAATTTTCCCTTTTTTAAACTTAAGTTGTTTTAAAATATCTGAAAAATTTCTTTCTAAAAGCATATCTTAATTTACCAAGAACTATTCGGTTGTGTTAAAAATACCTCTTCTTCATTTGTTGATTTTCTATTTAGTATTTTATTTCTATGCGGATACCTTCCAAATTTTTTAATTGCCACGCTATGATCATTCCAAGCTTTTTTTATATTAGTATATTCTGAATGATTATTTAAATATTGATCGACTAATTTATGACCAAGTTCATGATCCATGATATCCTCACTATGAATTAATGGCAGTAATAAAAAATGTATTTTATCAATTTCTAGGCTATCTAAATATCTTTTATTTATTGCTTCTTTAACAATTAAAACACACTTAGTATCCTGGTCATAAGCTTTTGAATTATTTCTGAAAAAATTTCTTGATAGTTGATCAAGTAATATAATCAAAGCTACACATTCTTCAGCATCATTTCTCCAATTATCATACTCATTATTAATAGCCTTAATGTAATCATCCATAAAACTACTTTTCAATATATTATCAAATTCATCATCTTTTTTAAACCACTGCTCAAGTGGAGTTTTGATGAAACAAAATTCTAGAATAGCTTTAGCTCTTTCATTAATCACAGAGCTGTAATATAAATATATATCTTCCAAATGACATTAAGTAATTTAAACAAATCCATTATTCATTGCAGAAAGTGTGAACGCTTAGTTAACTTCCGTGAAAAAATTGCTAAAGAAAAAAGAAAACAATATATTGATCAAAGTTATTGGGGTAAGCCAATTACTGGTTATGGAGATGAAAAAGCTAAATTATTAATGGTAGGTCTTGCGCCAGCAGCGCATGGAGGAAATAGAACAGGTCGAGTTTTTACAGGGGATAAATCTGCAGATTTTTTATTTTCCTGTTTATATAAAACTGGATTTGCAAACCAACCAGATTCAGTAGATAGAGGTGACGGTTTGGAACTTCAAAATATGTACTTAACTACTGCTCTTAAATGTGTACCCCCAGAAGATAAACCTACTTCACAAGAATTGAAAACATGTTTTAATTTTTTTAATCAAGAAATTGCTTTCTTAAAAAAAATAAAAGTCATTGTTGCCCTTGGTAAAATTGGTCATGACGCCTGTGTAAATTATTATAAGCAACAATATGAAATACGAAATAAAGATTTTATTTTTTCTCACGGATCTATGAATATTTTACCCGATAAGAAAATTTTAGTTGGTAGTTATCATCCAAGCCCACGAAATGTTAACACAGGAAGAATAGATAAAAGTAAAATGGTAAAGCTTTTAAATAGTATTAAAAAATTGCTTTAAACTATAATGAAAAAATTTTTTTTACATGATCCAAATCTTTTACTGTACGGATTTGCAATGGTCTTCTTTGCAAGTTATGGACAGACTTTCTATATTGCATTGTTTAACGAAGACATTCGTAATGTATATAAAATAACAGATGGTGAGTTTGGATTAGTTTATGCCATAGCAACGCTTGTAAGTTCATTTTTATTTATAAACTTTGCTAAATTAATAGATAAAATTGATTTAAGATTATACTCCATAGGTATTATTCTTGGTTTAGCTTTTGCTTGCATTGGTTTTTATTTTATTTTCGATAATATTTTTCATCTTTTTCTTATTTTATTTTTATTACGTTTTTTTGGACAGGGGGCTATGACACATGCCGGCTCAACTTCAATGGCAAGATATTTTTTAATTGATAGAGGTAAGGCAATATCTGTTGCAACACTTGGAGGAATGTTAGGTATAATGTTTTTACCAAAGATTATCGTTAATTTGGACTCATACTTTAATTTTAAAACTCTTTGGTTTTTAACAACTTTGACTCTTTTGATCTTAATACCAATAATATACTTTATTCTTCATAATCAAAAAAGCAGGGATTCTGCTCTTCAAAAAAATATTGATAATGAGAAAACACATAAAAGTTGGACCATTACAGAAATTTTAAAAGACCGAGTTTTTTTCATTTATTTTCCATTAGCTGCAGCCTTTCCATTTATTGGTACTGGGCTAATGTTTCATCAGATTTATATTTTTGATGCTAAAGGGTGGACAATGGAAATGCTTGGGAACGGTTATATATATTTTGGATTATTTTCTATTTTAGGTTTATTAATAGGAGGACCCTTAATAGATAAGATAAATACAAAGAAAGCAATACCTTTTGTGCTATTACCTTTGTTACTCTGTATCACCATTCTTTTTTTCTTTAATAATTATTGGTCATTCGTGCTTTACATGTCTTTATTTGGATTTAACTTAGGTTTATCAGCACCGTTTATGGGATCACTCTGGGCAGAAATTTACGGAGTGAAAAGTATTGGAACTGCTAAAGCTTTACTGCACGCAGTTGGGGTTTTTGCGAGTGCCTTATCGCCTGTAGTTTTTGGTTATATTATTGATTGGGGTTATGGAATATCAGTTATATTTTTAATCAGCTCCATTATGATTGTTGTATCATCAATTTTACCTATAATTTATAAAACATGAATAAACAAATAATGGAGAGTCTTAATTTTCTAATCAAGGAATATAAAAGATTAAAAAAGAAAAAAGAAAATAGAAGCATCAGCAGTGGTGAACTAGAAACTTTAAAACAACTTGAACAGTACTTAGGTAAAAAATAATGTTTAATGTTATTGATCAATACAATAGTTTTGTTGAAAATAATTTTATTAAAAAAAATAAAGATCAAATTGAATTTTTAAAACAAGCAGATAATGTATGGTCATCTTTTAGTAAAACAAAGTTATTTTTTAAGGATAAAATTTTCGAAGGAATTTATCTTTATGGTCAAGTTGGAACAGGAAAAACATTTTTATTAAATTTATTTTATCAAAATACTAAGATTGGAAAAAAAATTCATTTTAATAACTTAATGAATGAAATCCATGAACAAGTTAAAAAATCAGAAAATAAAGAACTTGCAATCGAAAACTATGTAAAAAATTTAAGTAGAGATTACAAAATAATATTTATTGATGAATTACATATTTTTAATATTGTTGACGCACTAATAATAAAAAAAATATTTAATTATTTTTCTAAATATAAAATATTTGTATTACTGTCGTCAAATTTTCATCCAGATAATTTATATAAAGATGGTTTGCAGAGAAATGACTTTCTGCCATTTATTGATTTAGTTAAAAAAAATTTTTTTCTTTATGATATTAGTATTAAAACTGATTTTCGTCGACAAACGTTAAATCAATCAAAGACATATTTCACACCTATAACAACTGACACAACAAATGAATTTGAAAAATTATTTAATCGCTTTGTTGATCCCTCCCATTTAACAACTGTAAAAATAAAATCTAAAAGTCGTGAACTAGAGTTTGATAAATGCACATCAAATCTAATGATGATAGATTTTGAAAATCTTTGTGAAGTAAATTTTGGTAATGAAGATTACAAAAATATTGCAGATAAATTTAAGTTGGTATTTTTAAAAAATGTTCCTGAATTTGATAATCAGAAAAAAGATGCGTGCAGAAGATTTATTGGATTAATTGATATGTTATATGAAAATAATTGTTCAATTGTAATTTTAGCATCAAAACCTATAAATTCATTAAATAATATAAATACTCTAGCAGAAGAATTTAAAAGAACTGCTAGCAGATTATATGAAATGACTATAGTAAAACCAGATTGATGAAATACATAATCAGATTTTTAGTCAGTACAGTAGTTTTATTAGTAGTAGTTTATTTTACTGCAGGTTTTTATGTTGCTTATCAAATTTTAAAAATAGATCCAACTTGTGGTTTACACGAAGGATCTCTTCCTAATTCATGGAGTACAACAGTTGACTCACATGAATATTCTATTCTTGCACGACAAAAAGTAAGAGAAAATTTTAACTTTAAAGACTATTATTTAGATGAATGGCAAGATGTATACTTTCAATCTCGTGACTCAGACATTAAGATTAATGGATGGCTGTTTAATTATTTTCCAAATAGACCAATTATAATTGTAACACACGGTATAAGCCCGAATGGTAAATGTAAGTCTGAAGCAAATCTTATTGCAAGTTTTTTAGTTAATAAAAAATTTAATGTTCTTACGATAGATTTAAGAAACTACGGCCAAAGTGATACTGTAAGTAGTTATGATGATTTAGGTTTAAAGTCATATAATGATATTCTTGGTGCATTTGATTTTTTAAAAAAAATTGGTTTCAAGTCTAATAGCATTGGATTACATGGAATATCTCTTGGTGCAAGCACCTCTATTTTTGCAGCACATGCAGAACCGGAAATACGTGCAGTGTGGGCAGATAGTTCACTTGCTGAATTTAATATGATTTTAAAAGATGAAATAGCAAGATATGGTCTTGCTATAGAATTTGGGCCAGTAGTTAGTTTAGCTGGAAGAATCTTAACTGGAACAGATCCAAGAGAATTATCTCCAGCTAAAAAATTATCAAAGAACCAATATTATTTTTTTACTCATGGCGACTCTGATACAAGAATCTTAACAAGACACTTTAATTATTTTAAAGAATATACAAATCAAAATAAAATTAATGCTGAGTTTTGGTTAGTTGAAAACTCTTATCATGTAGATGCTATGTTTAAATATCCAGAAGTATATTCTAAAAAGATGGAAGAATTTTTTAATAAAAATTTAAAGTAGGCCGGACTCTAAAACTAGTTTGTACCTTGGCAGACACCTCTCTAGAATAAGAAACTCAACTAATTATCAAACGGCGGGTAAGATAATTAAAAATTCTTGGCGTTCCTCCGAAGCTAAGAAACGAGTATTATCCGGCTTATTAAGAGTAATATCTATCTATTTAAAATTCAAGATTTTTAGTTAAATTTGGCATTAAATTTGGATGATTTTCATAAAATTTGGCACTTTTTATCAACATTTTACAAACTTCCGTGATAGTAAGAAAAAATAACTAAACCATTAATATTTTGAAATTTGAAGAAAAATACTTACTTATGAAACATAAAAAAAATGAAAAAAATGACTGATAATAGACCATTATCACCTCACCTATCTATTCACAAAAGAGTACTTACAGCAGTATTTTCAATTTTTCATAGGATATCTGGAATAGGATTAAGTGTGGGTGCACTATTAATTTCAATTTGGTTTTTTTTAATTAGTTTTGGTCCCGAATTTTATATTTATTTTGAAACTCTTTCTAAGAGTATTTTGTTTAAACTAGTTCTAATGATTTGGACTGTCGGTATTTTTTACCATTTATTTAATGGATGTAGAAAATTATATTGGTCATTCGGTATTGGAATGGAATTATCTCAAGTATATAAATCTGGTTATGCTGTTATATGTTTAACTTTAATTTCTAGTTTAGTTGTCTGGTATTTTGCATGAAAAATTATGCTCTTAAATGGTTAACCCAAAGAATTACTGCTTCAATTTTAATACCATTGACGTTTTGGTTTATATACTCTGCAATATCATTATCAAAGATGACTTATTCTGAAATAGAAATTTTTTTTCAATCCTATTTTAATGCATTCTTATTTTTTGTGATGATGCTATCATGATTTTAATTACTGTTAACTTAGTGAGAATGGTTTTTTAGATGACTAATTCATACAAAATTATTGATCACCATTATGACGTTGTAGTTGTTGGAGCTGGAGGATCAGGACTGAGAGCTACGCTTGGATGTGCTGAAGCTGGATTAAAAACAGCCTGTATATCAAAAGTGTTTCCGACAAGAAGTCATACTGTTGCAGCACAAGGTGGAATTGGAGCAGCTTTAGGTAATATGGGTGAAGATAATTGGAAGTGGCACATGTATGATACAGTTAAGGGTTCCGACTGGCTTGGTGATCAAGATGCAATTGAATACTTATGTTCTAAAGCCCCTGAAGCAGTAATTGAACTTGAAGAATATGGCATGCCTTTTAGTAGAACAGATGATGGCAAGATCTATCAAAGACCTTTTGGTGGACACTTAACCAATAATGGCGAGGGAGCTCCTGCTATGAGAGCTTGTGCAGCAGCTGATAGAACGGGACATGCTTTACTCCATACACTTTATCAGCAATCACTTAAAAATAATGTAGAATTTTATATTGAATATTTTGTTTTAGATTTAATTTCTGATGATCAAGGTAATTGCATTGGTGTGGTAACATGGTGCTTAGAGGATGGATCAATCCATCGATTTTTATCTCATCAAACAATTCTAGCTACTGGTGGATATGGAAGAGCTTACTTCTCATCCACGAGTGCTCACATTTGTACTGGTGACGGTAGTGCAATGGCTTTAAGACAAAACCTACCTCTTTCTGATATGGAATTTATTCAGTTTCATCCAACAGGAGTTTACGGTGCAGGAGTGTTAATCACTGAGGGAGCAAGAGGAGAAGGTGGATATTTAACTAATAGTGATGGTGAAAGATTTATGGAAAGATATGCTCCAAATGCAAAAGATCTAGCATCAAGGGATGTAGTAAGCCGAGCAATGACTATTGAAATTAGTGAAAATAGAGGTTGTGGAGATAATGCCGATCATGTGCTACTTCATCTTGAGCACATTGATGCTGATACATTACATAAAAGATTACCTGGTATTTCAGAAACTGCAAAAATATTTGCTGGAGTTGATCTAACTAAAGATCCAATACCAGTTCTTCCAACAGTTCATTATAATATGGGTGGTATACCGACAAATTATAGAACAGAAGTTCTAAGGCCAACAAATGAAAATCCAGATAATGTATGTGAAGGTTTAATGGCTGTTGGTGAGGCTGCATGTGTTTCTGTACACGGTGCTAATAGATTAGGAACAAATTCATTAATCGATCTTGTTGTTTTTGGCAAAGCAGCTAGTCTAACATGTAAAGAAAAAGTAAAACCAAATTCTAAAAAAATTGAAATTAGTAAATCAAAAACAGATAATATTATTGAGCGATTTGATAAGATTAGAAACAGCAAAGGAAACTCTACAACTGGAGAACTTCGTACTTCCATGCAACATATAATGCAGCAAAAATGCGCAGTATTTAGAACACATGATCTCATATCAAAAGGTATTGAAGAATATTCAAAAGTTGAGAGCTCAATGGATGACATAGATATTAAAGACAAATCATTAATCTTTAATACGGACTTGGTCGAAGCTTTAGAGTTACACAATTTAATGGCACAATCAAAAGTTACTCTTCATTCTGCGTTAAATCGAACTGAAAGTAGAGGCGCACATGCAAGAGAAGATTATAAAGAAAGAGATGATAATAATTGGTTAGTTCACTCTTTAGCCTGGTTAAACGATAAGGGAGATGTGAGTATGGGTTCCAGAGGTGTTCATATGAATACTCTAACTAATCATGTTCAACCAATACCACCTAAAAGAAGAGTTTACTAATGGCTCAGTTTACACTTCCTGCAAATTCAAAAATAACTAAAGGGAAAACTCACCAACTAAAAGAACCTGCAAACGATCCAAAGAAACTTGCAATCTACAGATGGGATCCCGAAGATGATAAAAATCCTAGGATAGATAATTATGAGATAGATCAAGAAAAGTGTGGCCCAATGGTATTAGACGCACTTATGAAAATAAAAAACGAAATTGATCCAACTTTAACATTTAGAAGATCTTGCAGAGAAGGAGTTTGTGGTTCCTGCGCTATGAATATTGATGGTGTTAACACATTAGCATGTTTGAAAAGTATGTCTGATGTTAAGAATGAAATAAAAATTTACCCTCTTCCACATATGCGTGTAGTAAAAGATTTAGTTCCAGATCTTAGTAAGGCTTATGAGCAACTGGCTTCTATTAAACCTTGGTTGCAGCGTAAAAAAACAAATGAAGAAAAAAACTCAGGAGACGAAAAAAAACAATCACCAAAAGATAGAGAAAAACTAGATGGTAAATGGGAGTGTGTATTATGTTTTTGCTGCACTACTTCTTGTCCAAGTTATTGGTGGAATGGAGATGAATATCTAGGACCTGCAGTCCTTTTACAAGCAGCAAGATGGGTAAGTGACTCTAGAGACTCAGAAAGAAAAGAGAGATTAAAAGCAATAAATGATTCATTAAAACTTTATAGATGTCATTCAATAATGAATTGTACTAGGTCTTGTCCTAAAGGTCTAAATCCAGCCAAAGAAATTGCTGGACTTAAAAAGGCTATTGTTACAGAATTGTAATTAAAGTATAAAACTTAAATGAGAAAAAAAATTGCTCTTATTGGAGCAGGCAATATCGGTGGGACTTTAGCACAACTTGTTAGTTTAAAAGAATTAGGTGATGTAGTTTTATTAGATATTTTTGAAGGGATGCCTAAGGGTAAATCTTTAGATCTTGCTCAGTCATCTTCCATTGAGGGATTTCATGCAGATTTTAAAGGTACTTCAAGTTTTAGAGATATCAAAAATTCTGATGTAGTAATAGTTACTGCAGGTTTTCCAAGAAAACCAGGCATGTCCCGAGATGATCTTGTAGAAAAAAATTCTATTATCATTCAAAATGTAGGGAAAAATATTAAAAAATATTGTCCAAAAGCATTTGTTATATGCATTACTAATCCACTCGATGCAATGGTAAGTGTCCTTCAGAAATCATCAGGCCTTAAAACAAATATGTGTATTGGTATGGCAGGTGTTTTGGATAGTGCAAGATTAAAATACTTTTTATCCAAGGAGTTTAATGTGTCAATTAATGATATCAGCGCTTTTGTCTTAGGCGGTCATGGAGACACGATGGTTCCGCTTATGCGATACTCAACAGTATCAGGTATTCCTGTACCTGAATTAATAAAGATGAAGTGGACAACAAAAAAAAATATCGACAAAATTATTCAAAGAACACGTGATGGTGGTGCTGAAATTGTAAAACTCATGAACACATCTGCCTATTATGCACCAGCTTCTTCAGCTATACAAATGGCAGAGTCATTTTTGTTAGATCAAAAAAGATTATTACCATGTGCTGCATATCTTAATGGTGAATATGGAGTAAAAGGACTATATGTTGGAGTTCCAGTTATCATTGGCAAAAAAGGTGTTGAAAAAATTATTGAATTAAAACTTAATAATAATGAAAAGAAAGAATTTAATCATTCCGTTAAAGCAGTAAAATCATTAACTACATTGTCTAACAAGCTTCTAAATAAGAAAAATAAAAAATAATTGTATTTTTCATCTAATCTAACTATTACCTTTTTATCAAAATGAATTTGCATGAATACCAAGCTAAAGATCTACTAAGAAAGTACAATCTACCTATACTTGAAGGCAAAAGTTACATTGAAAATGTTGATGATTTAGAAAAAGATTTACAAAATATAAAAGGACCACCTTGGGTTATCAAATCACAGATACATGCTGGAGGAAGAGGAGCAGGGAAATTTTTAAAACCATTTAATACAAAAGGTGGAGTACAAATAACAGAATCAATTGATGATGCACAAAAAATTGCAAAAGGAATGATGGGTAACATATTGATTACAAAACAAACAGGTAATGAGGGAAAGTTAGTAAATAGAATTTATTTAGAAGCTGGATGTGAAATTGATAGGGAATATTATTTAAGTATTCTTCTTGATAGGAATCAATCAAAATTAATGATGATGGTATCTGATGCTGGTGGTGTAGACATAGAAGATGTAGCTGAGAAAACACCAGAAAGAATTCAATATGTTTATTTTGATAACTTAGAAGATTTTACAATTAGTGATAGTCTTCAAAATAAATTAAATTTTTCTATTAATGAGTTTAACCAATTTAAAGAAATTGTTTCAAATTTATGTAAGGCCTATGTCGAAATAGATGCTTCTTTAATTGAAATTAATCCTCTTGTTGTGACAAAAGATGAAAAACTAATTCTTTTAGATGCTAAAATTAATATTGATGATAATGCTCTGTATAGACAGGCTGACATTGAAAAATTAAAAGATACTTCAGAAGAAAATGATTTAGAACTTGAAGCTTCTGAAAACGATATGGTTTACATTAAACTAGATGGAAAAATAGGCTGTATGGTTAACGGAGCTGGGCTAGCTATGGCAACTATGGATATTATTAAACAATTTGGAATGGAGCCAGCCAATTTTTTAGATTTAGGTGGTACAGCAAATAAAGAAAGAGCCATTAAAGCTTTCAAGATTATTCAATCAGATAAAAATGTGAAATCTGTCTTCATAAATATTTTTGGAGGAATCATCCATTGTGATATGATTGCTAATGGCATCATTGATGCAATTAAAGAATTAGAATTTAAACTTCCTGTTGTTGTACGTTTTCAAGGAACAAATTCTAAAGAGGGAAGAGACATTATAAATAATTCATCATTAGGATTAATTTCAATTGATGATTTTTCAAATGCAGCTCAGAAAGCTGTGGAGTTATCAGAATAGTGTCAATTTTAGTTAATAAAAATACAAGACTTATTTGCCAAGGCTTTACCGGTTCACAAGGAACATATCATTCTGAACAAGCTATAGCATATGGTACAAACCTTGTAGGTGGTGTAACGCCTGGTAAAGGAGGGCAGACCCATTTAAATTTACCGGTGTTTAATACCGTTGCTGATGCAGTTAAACAAACTGAAGCAAACGCAACAGTCATTTATGTGCCTGCTAAGTTTGCTGCTAAAGCAATCCACGAAGCTTTAGATGCAAACATTGAATTAATTGTATGCATTACAGAAGGTATTCCAGTCTTAGATATGATTGATATAAAAAAAAGAATTATTAACAATAAAACATATTTGATTGGGCCAAACTGCCCAGGTTTAATAACACCTTCCGAATGCAAGATTGGTATCATGCCTGGCTTCATCCATAAAAAAGGTAAAATAGGTATAGTGAGTAGATCAGGAACATTAACTTATGAAGCTGTTGCACAAACAACAGAGGTAGGATTAGGTCAATCAACATGTGTTGGTATTGGTGGAGACCCAATACATGGTATGGATTTTGTAGATTGTATAAAGTTATTTTTAGAAGACGATGAGACCGAGGGAATATTAATGATAGGTGAAATTGGTGGCGAGGAGGAAGAAAATGCGGCAGAATTTATTTCAAATTCAAAAAGAAAAAAACCAGTTTCAGCATTTATAGCTGGACAATCGGCACCAAAAGGAAAACGTATGGGTCATGCAGGTGCTATCGTTTCAGGCTCAAAAGGTACAGCACATTCCAAAATTAAATCTTTAGAAAATGCTGGAGTTTTGGTGTCAAAATCCCCGGCATCATTGGGAAAAACTATGAAATTAGCAATGCAAAATGGGAATAATTAGTTTCCATTAGTATGATTGTTATGCGAAATGGTTTTAGTTTAATAGAAATCTATGAATGATACTTTCTTAAATAGTGCTAATGCTCCATATGTAGCCGAACTATATTCTAAATTTAGAAATGACCCTGAAAGTGTGGATACAACTTGGAAAGATTTTTTTAATAATTTAAATGAAGATGACTATTCTGTTCTTAAAGATTTTGGAGGACCAGAATGGAAAGAACGTCCATCAAGTATAATAGATAAAAATTACATAACCAAGGTCATAAAATCAAATGCGAATTATAATTCTGAGGAATTTAGAATTTCAACTTTAGATTCAATTAGAGCATTAAGATTAATTAGAGCTTTTAGAATTAATGGACATTTAATTGCAGATCTTGATCCTTTAGGAATATCTGAAAGAGAGTATCCTCAAGAATTAGATTATAAAAGCTATGGTTTCATTGAATCAGATTTAGAAAAAGAAATATTCATTGATGGAAGTTTGGGTTTAGAAAAAGGTAAATTAAAAAATATTATTAAAATATTAAAAGAAACTTATTCTGCTTCAATTGGTGTTGAATTTTTACACATACAACAAGCTGATCAAAAACAATGGGTCCAAGAAAGAATTGAAGAAGTAAGAAATAAAACAAATTTTACAAATGAAGGAAAAAAAGCAATCTATAAAAGATTAGTTGAATCAGAACTATTTGAGCAGTTTTTAGATAAAAAGTTTTTAGGTACAAAGAGATACGGTATCGAAGGTGGTGAAGCGATGATACCTGGGATAGAGCAAATTGTTAAACAGGCATGTTTGTCTGGAATTGAAGATATTATTATTGGAACAGCTCATCGAGGGAGACTAACACTTCTATCAAGTGTTTTGGAAATGCCTTACAAAAAAATATTATCAAAATTCCAAGGATCTTTAAACGATCCAAATGAGGTACTAGGTTCGGGTGATGTAAAATATCATTTAGGAGTTTCTGCTGATCGTGAATTTGAAAAAAAGAAAATTCATTTATCGCTCACTTCTAACCCATCACATTTAGAAGCAGTTAACCCAGTTGTGGCAGGAAAAGTAAGAGCTAAACAAACTTTAGCTAAAGATAAAACAACAGATAAAGTTATAGGTTTATTAATTCATGGAGATGCAGCAATAGCTGGACAAGGAGTTGTGGCCGAAACATTTGCTATGTCACAATTAAGAGGGTTTAAAACAGGTGGTACCATTCACTTTGTAATTAACAATCAGATAGGTTTTACAACTATGCCACAATATGGACGATCAGCACCTTATTGTACTGAAATTGCAAAAATGGTTCAGGCACCAATATTTCATGTTAATGGCGATGACCCAGAAGCAGTAGTTCATGTTTGTAGACTTGCAACGGAATTTAGAAATAAATTTAAAGTCGATGTTGTTGTAGATATGTTTTGCTACAGAAGATCAGGACATAACGAAGCTGATGAACCTTCTTTTACTCAGCCACTAATGTATAAGGCTATCAAAAAACAAATTACTACAAGAAAAAAATATGAAAAAAAATTAATTGAGAACAATACTCTTTCAGAAGAAGAATCTAGAGACATTGTAGATTCTTTTAAAAATTTTTTAGATAAAGAATTTGAATCAACTAAAAATTATAAACCAAATAAAGTAGATTGGTTAGAGGGAACTTGGACAGGTTTATCTACTGCAACATTTGATGCAAGAAGAGGAAAAACATCTGTAAAAGAAAAAACATTAATTAACGTTGCTAAAAAAATTCATGAAATACCTGCAGATTTTAATGCTCATAGAAGAATAAAAAAAATTTATGGGGATCGATTAACAAGTGTCATCAACGGAAAAGGTATTGATTGGGCAACCTCTGAAAGTTTAGCTTTAGCAACACTTCTTGATGAGGGATACGGTGTTCGAATATCTGGACAAGATGTTGGAAGAGGAACATTTAGTCATAGACATGGTGTTCTATACGATCAAGAAAACGAAAATCGTTTTGTTCCATTAAGACACTTTCAAAACAAGCAAGGTTACTTTGAAATTATAGATAGTTTTTTATCTGAGTTTGGTGTTCTTGGTTTTGAATATGGATATTCACAAGTTGATCCTAAGACACTTGTTATATGGGAAGCGCAGTTTGGTGATTTTGCAAATGGCGCACAAATTATGATTGATCAATTCATTAGTTCTGGAGAAAGAAAATGGTTGAGAATGTCTGGTTTAACGATGCTTCTTCCCCACGGACATGAGGGCCAAGGTCCTGAGCATACAAGTGGAAGATTAGAAAGATTTTTACAGATGTGTGCGGAAGATAATATGCAAATTGTTAATTGCACAAGTCCTGCTAATTATTTTCATGTTTTAAGAAGGCAACTACATAGAAACTTTAGGAAACCTCTAATTATATTTACACCAAAATCTACACTTAGACATAAATCTAATGTTTCTAATATTGAGGATTATATTAATGGATCAACTTTCCATAGAATTCTTACTGATAAATTATCTGTTAAAGAAAAAAGGAAAAATAAAAGATTAATCATTTGCTCTGGTAAAATATATTTTGAACTTGCAGATCACATAGCAAAAAATAAAATTAAAAATCTCTCCATAATAAGATTGGAGCAGATTTATCCATTTCCTTATGAAAACTTTAGAGATGAATTAAAACATTATACTGATGCTGAAATTATCTGGGCACAAGAAGAGCCAAAAAATATGGGTGCCTGGGGTTTTGTGAAAGGTAGATTGGAAAGTGTTATGCAGGAAGCCAAAGTTAAACAAGAAAAAATATTCTATGTTGGTAGAAGTCCAGCTGCGTCTCCTGCCGCTGGTTCTTTAGAAAGACACTTAAGTAACCAAGAAACTATTATAAAAATGGCAACTGAAGATTCGATTAGCAAAATTATCAAATCTTGGGCAGGTATTTCAACAAAATTAAAGACTAATCTGCCAATTGAATAAATTGACGTAAATGTTATTAAGCATTTAATTAATGAGCACTGAATTAATAGTTCCAACACTTGGAGAGTCAATTACGGAAGCAACTGTTTCAAAATGGCTTAAGAATATAGGCGATAATTTTGAAGCAGATGAACCTTTAGTTGAAATTGAGACAGACAAAATTACAGTTGAAGTACCAGCACCTCATGCAGGCTCTCTAAAAGAAATAAAAGTTTCTGAAGGCACTGACGTTGAAATTGGTGGTATTTTAGGAATCTTAGATGAATCAAAAGGCAAAAAACCAAGTCCTAAAAAAACTGAAACTAAAGAAGAAAAAATAAAAGAAGAAGTAAAAGCAGTTAAGGTTGAAACAAAATCTTCGCCTGCCAAATCTTCACCATCTGCAAGAAAAATTGCTGAAGAAAATAATATTAAACTTGAAGATGTCACCTCATCCCGTTCTGATGGAAGAATTAATAAAGAAGATGTAGTTTCTCATCTTTCTTCTTCAAATAAAACAACCACTAACAAAGGTGAAAGAGAAGAAGTTGTTAAAATGTCTAAAATCAGACAGACAATATCTAAACGTTTAAAGGAGGCTCAAAATACAGCAGCCATACTTACGACTTTCAATGAAATTGACATGTCCAAAGTTATGGAAATTAGAAAATCAAAAAACCAAGAATTTCAAAGTCGGTATGAGGTCAAATTAGGTTTCATGTCATTTTTTGTAAAAGCGGTAGTAAAAAGTTTGCAAGAGTATCCAGCTGTGAATGCTGAAATTAAAGATGAAAATATAATTTATAAAAATCATTTTGATATAGGTATAGCTGTTGGAACTGAAAAAGGATTAGTCGTACCAATACTTAAAGACGCCGATCAATTGAGTTTTGGAGAAATAGAAACTAAAATTATTGATCTTAGTACAAAAGCCAAAGATGGAACGCTGACCATGGACGATTTGACTGGTGGAACTTTTACAATTTCAAATGGTGGCGTTTACGGATCAATGCTCAGCACCCCAATAATCAATAGACCTCAATCTGGAATTTTAGGGATGCATAATATTCAAAAAAGAGCAGTAGTTGTAAATGATGAAATAGTAATTAGGCCAATGATGTATGTTGCATTAAGTTATGATCATAGAATTATTGATGGAAAAGAAAGTGTTGGATTTTTAGTGAAAGTGAAAGAACTTCTAGAAGATCCATCCGAATTAGTATTAGGAATATAAAATGGAAGATTTTGATTTAATAGTAATTGGTGCGGGACCTGGCGGATATGTAGCTGCAATCAGAGCAGCTCAACTTGGAATGAAGGTTGCTTGTATAGAAAAAGAGCCATCACTTGGTGGAACTTGTTTGAACATTGGATGCATACCTTCTAAAGCATTATTAAATTCATCTGAAAAATTTGTTGAAATTTCAAATCATGCTGCAGAGCATGGCATAAAAACATCAAAGATAGATTTAGACCTAAATGTTTTGATGGATCGCAAAACTAAGATTGTAAAAAAACTTACAACAGGGATCGGTTTTTTATTTAAGAAAAATAAAATCACGCATATTCCTGGCATGGCTTCATTTGTAGATAAAAATACTATTTCTATTACAAATGGAAAAAATGAAATTACTGCTAGTGCTAAAAATTTTATTATCGCAACAGGATCATCTTCGATTGAGATACCAAATATTCCTGTTGATGAAAAACAAATAGTATCTTCAACAGGTGCTCTTTCTCTATCTAAAATACCAAAATCACTCCTAGTTATTGGTGGTGGATATATTGGACTAGAGATGGGATCAGTATGGAGTAGATTAGGCTCAAAGGTAACAGTTGTTGAAGCTCTTGACAGAATTGTTCCAACTATGGATGGTGAAATTGCAAAAGAGTTTATGAAAATGTTAACTAAACAAGGATTAGAATTTAAATTATCTCATAAAGTGAGTTCTGCAAAATCTGGTAAGTCTGGTGTAGATGTTGAGATGGAAACATCAGATAAAAAGAAAATAAAAGAAAACTACGAAATAGTTTTAATGTCAGTAGGAAGAAAACCAAACACAGAGGGACTGGGTCTCGAAAAAATTGGTATTAAATTAACCGCAAAAAAATCCATTGAAATTAAAGATAATTTTCAAACTTCTGTTGAAGGAATCTACGCCATTGGTGATGTAGCACCGGGACCAATGCTAGCACACAAAGCTGAAGAAGAAGGAGTTGCTTGTGTTGAATTTATAAATGGTCAAAAACCTCATATAAACTATGACGCTATACCAGCGATTGTTTATACTAATCCAGAAATTGCATCTGTAGGTAAAACAGAAGAACAACTCAAGCAAGAAAAGAAAGACTTCAAGGTTGGAAAATTTCCTTTTATGGCAAATGGCCGTGCCTTAACTACCTCCGCATCAGAGGGATTTGTTAAAATTTTGGTTGATAAACAAACAGATGAAATTTTAGGTGCTCATATAATCGG